>Ga0265313_10000726_pt1 | contig 33930 bp, 31 predicted proteins | sample 4123metaG_FD_203122 | JGI IMG/M metagenome (GOLD analysis project Ga0265313, IMG submission 203122) | Rhizosphere microbial communities from Carex aquatilis grown in University of Washington, Seatle, WA, United States - 4-1-23 metaG | ecosystem: Host-associated > Plants > Roots > Rhizosphere >... | reverse complement strand
GAGACTGGCCTTAACGAAGCCAGGTCAGAAGGGACTTGAGAACGAAAAGGGCGCCGCGGTTTCCCGCAGCGCCCTCGATGGTCCGTGACTGGAGAGTCCGGAGTGCTTTGAAGCGTGGAGGCAGGGACTTCCTTAGAAGTCCATACCACCCATGCCGCCCATGCCGCCACCGCCGCCCGGCATCGCCGGGGCTGCGTCCTTCGGCGTCTCGGCGATCATCGCCTCGGTGGTGATCAGGAGCGATGCAACCGAGGCCGCGTCCTGCAGCGCCGTGCGCACGACCTTCACCGGGTCGACGATGCCGAGCTGGATCATATCGCCATAGGTGCTGGTCTGCGCGTCGTAGCCATAGTTGGCGTTGGAGTTCTCGAGAATCTTGCCGACCACGACCGAGCCTTCGTCGCCCGCGTTCTGGACGATCTGGCGGATCGGTTCCTGCAACGCGCGACGCACCAGGTTGATGCCGGCCTGTTGGTCCGGGTTCGCACCCTTGGCCGTCAGTGCACTGGCCGCACGGAGCAGAGCCACGCCGCCACCGGCGACGATGCCTTCCTCGACCGCGGCGCGGGTGGCGTTGAGCGCGTCATCGACGCGATCCTTCTTTTCCTTCACTTCGACTTCGGTGGCGCCGCCGACCTTGATCACCGCAACACCGCCGGCGAGCTTGGCAAGACGCTCCTGCAGCTTCTCCTTGTCGTAGTCCGAGGTGGTCTCCTCGATCTGCGACTTGATCTGGGCGACACGGCCCTCGATGTCGGACTTCTGGCCCGAGCCGTCGATGATGGTCGTGGTTTCCTTGGCGATCTCGACGCGCTTGGCGGTGCCGAGCATATCGAGCCCGACATTCTCGAGCTTGATGCCGAGGTCTTCCGAGATCACCTGGCCGCCGGTGAGGATCGCGATGTCCTCGAGCATGGCCTTGCGGCGATCACCAAAGCCCGGCGCCTTGACCGCCGCGACCTTGAGGCCGCCGCGCAGTCGGTTGACGACGAGCGTGGCCAGAGCCTCGCCCTCGATATCCTCGGCGACGATCACCAGTGGACGCTGGGTCTGCACCACGGCCTCGAGGATCGGCAGCATGGCCTGCAGGTTCGACAGCTTCTTCTCGTGGAGCAGGATGTAGGGCTCCTCGAGCACGGCGGTCATCTTGTCGGGATTGGTGACGAAATACGCCGAGAGATAGCCGCGGTCGAACTGCATGCCCTCGACGACGTCGAGTTCGGTCTCGGTGGTCTTGGCCTCTTCGACGGTGATCACGCCCTCATTGCCGACCTTCTGCATCGCCTTGGCGATCATCTCGCCGACGGAGGTCTCGCCATTGGCCGAGATCGTGCCCACCTGGGCGACTTCCGAGCTCGACGAAATGGTCTTCTTGGCCTTGGCGAGGTTGGCGACGACTTCGGCGACGGCGAGGTCGATGCCGCGCTTCAGGTCCATCGGGTTCATGCCGGCGGCGACGAGCTTGACGCCCTCGTTGACGATCGCCTGCGCGAGCACGGTCGCGGTGGTGGTGCCGTCACCGGCAACGTCGTTGGTCTTGGAGGCGACCGAACGCACCATCTGGGCGCCCATGTTCTCGAACTTGTCTTCGAGCTCGACTTCCTTGGCGACGGTGACGCCGTCCTTCGTGATGCGCGGGGCGCCGAACGACTTGTCGATCACGACGTTGCGGCCCTTGGGACCGAGCGTGACCTTCACCGCATTGGCGAGGATGTTGACGCCGCGGACCATCTTGTCGCGGGCATCAGTGGAAAACTTTACGTCTTTGGCAGCCATGTGAGGCGCTCCTTAGGTTGAAACGATCAGGGGAGGGCCGGCGATCAGCCGATCACGCCCATGATGTCGGTTTCCTTCATGATCAAGAGGTCCTTGCCGTCGAGCTTGACCTCGGTGCCGCTCCATTTGCCGAACAGGATGCGGTCGCCGACCTTCACGTCGATCGGAACGAGCTTGCCGCTCTCGTCGCGGGCGCCCGGGCCCACGGCCTCGATCACGCCCTCGGAGGGCTTTTCCTTGGCGGTGTCGGGAATGATGATGCCGCCAGCGGTCTTTTCCTCGCTGTCGACACGGCGGACGACCACGCGGTCGTGCAGGGGACGGAAAGCCATGTTGTCTCCAAAAATGCTGTGAAATCCCGCCCGTTAGCACTCTGCAACATTGAGTGCTAACAAGGTGCGGCGGATATAGGAGGGGGTTTCCGGCGAGTCAAGATTTCGCCGCGAAAGCCTGGGAACCGGACGCAGCGCTTGAAGGTTAAGGCTTCCGCGCGCTACTGGGGCGCAAAGCGTCATAAACGGACATCATCGTGACCATCGAGCTGGACCCGAAGGCCAACACCGCCGCCACTCAAATCTGGAGTTCCCCAGAGGTGGCCGTCATCGTCCCCACCTTCAACGAGCGCGACAACGTCGTCTCGCTGTTCGACCTCGTCAGCAAGGCGATGGGCGACATTCCGTTCGAGTTCATCGTCGTCGACGACAATTCGCCAGATGGGACCGCGGGCGTCGTCAAGGAACTGGCGCGCCGCCACGCTAATGTGCGCTGCATCCATCGCATCGGCCGCCGCGGCTTGAGCTCGGCAGTCATTGAAGGAATCTCCGCCAGCGCCGCACCCTATTTCGCCGTCATCGACGCCGACCACCAGCATGACGAGCGCATCCTGCCGCTGATGCTCGACAAGGCGCTGGCCGGCAACCACATCGTCGTCGGCACGCGCTACGCGTCGGGCGGTCAGGTCGGCGAGGGCCTCAGCAAAACCCGCGAGGCCGGCAGCCGCCTCGCCACGCAGCTCTCAGGGCTCGTCACCGGCCGCGCCCTCTCCGACCCGATGAGCGGCTTCTTCCTGATGCGCCGCGACGTCTTCGACGAGATTGCCCCTTCGCTCTCGAGCGAAGGCTTCAAGATCCTCCTCGACATCATTGTTTCTGCGGGCCGCGCCCGCGCCCGCCGCGGCAAGGAGCTGCGCATCGGGGAGGTGCCCTACACCTTCCGCCCGCGCAATGCCGGCGAGAGCAAGATGAGCTCGATCGTCGTCGTGCAGTTCCTCGGCCTCGTGCTCAGCAAGATGACCGGCGGCCTCCTGCCGCCGACCTTCCTGATGTTCGCCTTCGTCGGCGGACTCGGCGTGCTGGTGAACCTCGCGGTGCTCGGCGTCGCAGGCCATCTGCTCGACGTGCACGACACGGGCGCGTTCGCCAAGGCGCAGGTGATCGCGACCGTCATCGCGATGGTCTTCAACTTCGCGCTCAACAACGAGCTCACCTACGCCAACAAGAAGCTGCGCGGCTGGCGCTGGGTCACCGGCCTCGTTACCTTCTGCGCGGTGTGCTCGATCGGCGCCATCGCCAGCGTCTCGGTCGGCACCTGGATCTACGCATGGGACAAGAGCTTCTGGCTCGCGGGCATCGCCGGTGTGCTGATGAGCGTGGTGTTCAACTACTCCGTCACCCGGGTCTTTACCTGGCGCTAGGCCGGCGCGCCTTGCAGCCTCCCGTCGATCGGGCTACCGGTCGGGCGAGAGGCAAGCGTGTTAGCAAGCGATAGGACAGGGTCGGCATCGCGGGGGGTGAGCGACGCCCTCGTTATGTTGCTCGCCGTCTCGACCGTCGCACGCGTCGCGCTCGCCGGGCTTCTCGATCTCGGCCAGGACGAGAGCTACGCGCTGGCGATCAGCCGCACCTTCCAGCTCTCCTTCTTCGATCACTCGCCCATCGCCTTCTGGATCGCCGGCCTGATGCAGGCGCTCGCCGGGCGCGACGTCACGCCGATCCTGCTGCGATTGCCCTTTGTCCTGATGTTCAGCGTCTCGACCTGGGCGCTCTACGAGCTGACCCGCCGCCTCTTCACCGAGCGTGCCGGACTCTGGGCCGCGGGACTGCTGACCACCGCGCCGTTCTTCTTTGCCTCCGCCGGCAGCTTCGTCGTGCCCGATGGTCCGCTGGTCCTTTTCCTGCTGCTGGCATCGATCCCGCTCGCGACCATCGTGTTCGATCCGTCCGACAACCCGCACTGGCGCGACTGGCTGCTCGCCGGCCTCGCGCTCGGCCTCGCCATGCTGTCAAAATACCAGGCCATGCTGACGCTGCTCGGCGCGCTGGCCTATCTCGCCGCGTCGCCGCGCAACCGTCGCTGGCTCGCGCGCCCCCAGCCGTATGTCGCGGCCGCCCTCGCGCTCCTGGTCTTCGCGCCCGTGCTCATCTGGAACGCACAGAACGACTGGGTCTCGTTCGCCTTCCAGCTCGGTCGCGGCGGTGACGGTCACCACGGACTCGATCCCCTATCGCTGCTCCGCGGCGTCCTCGGTGAAGCGCTGTACCTCCAGCCCTGGACGCTCGTCGCCCTGGTCGCCGCGATCATCGTCGCCGCTCGCGGCAGCTCCGCCGCGCGTTTCTGCCTCGCATTGGCTCTGCCGGCGATCGTTCTCTTCAACCTGCTGCCGCTGCTCGGCAGTCCGGGCCTGCCGCATTGGTCGATGGCCGGTTGGCTGTTCCTCTTCCCGGCGCTTGGGCAGGTCCTGGCTCGTGCCCGCGACACCACGAAGCGCTGGCCATTGGCCCTCGTCACTCTGTCCGCGATCGTGCTCATCGCCGTTGCGGGGGCGTTCGTCCTGCTCGCGAGCGACCACCGCATCGCAGATGTCAGCCCCGACCTCGACCGCAGCCTCATCGAGGCGACCAGCTGGAACGGCATGCGCGACGGCATCGCGCAAAGCGGCGCGCTCGACCGTCCCCATACCTTCCTTGCTGCGATGAGTTGGCTAGACGGTGCCCACCTCGCCGAAGCCCTGCGCCCGGCATCACCGCCCGTGGTGCTTGGTGACGATCCGCGCGGCTTCGCCTTTCTCGATGGTCCCGCCCATCACGTCGGCGAGGACGCACTGCTCGCCGTCACGCCCGGGGAGCTTGCGGGGACCGGTACGTTCCTCGCGACGCACTTCGACAGCGTCGAGACGATCGGCACGTTCGAGACCGCGAAGGGTGGGTTCCCGGCCTACAGTCACATCGTATTGCTGGCGCACAATTTCCGTGGCGGCGTCACGCCGTCCTACGGTCTCCGCTAGTCAGGCCGAATTGGCGCGCGCTTCGCCGCTTATGCCGGCCCATGCGGCGCGCTTGCGATAGATCGTCGACGGACTGAGCTCCAGCGCCGCGGCGGCAAGCGCGATATTGCCGGCAAAGCTCTCGATCGCGCTTTCGATGATCCGCTGCTCCTGCCGCCACATCGGCAGCACGAGATTGTGCATTGCTGGAATCTCGGGCTCGGGCACGTCGGCCTGCGCCGTCCGCTCGACCGGCTGCGATCGCGTCAGCGCCCGGCTCTTGCCCAGCCGCAGCGCCAGCTCGCCGATACGCGCAACGATCGCAGCAGCGTCGGCGCCACGCGCCGCACAGCCATGGGCGCCCGCACGCATCGCCGCGAGGCTCGAGGAAATCGAGCCGTCTTCGGTGAGGACGAGGATGAGCGCCCCCGCCGCCGCACGGGCAAGCCTGCCGATCTGTTCGTCGGGCCGCGCTCCGAGATCGGCGAGCGCTGCGGCGTCCGCCGCGATCGCATCGAACGCCGAACTGCGCAGCAGCTCGAGCGCGAGCTTGCCCGATCCGAGCTCGATGACGATCGGGCACTCGTCGAACTCGGCCCGCAACAATGGCATCAGGGCGTCGACCAGCGAGCCGCCGCCATTGATCACCAGCAGCCGCATCGCACCAGCCAGGGTGGCGGTGGCCTCGACCATGTGACGCTTGCCCCTCGTGAAGTCGCTGACCCCGATTGTTCATCTTCAGGGTAAATAATCCGTTTGGAGGCCCCGCCGACGCACCCTATGGTAACTTGCAAGCAGACGAATCTGAGGGCGGGGCGGCTTTGCAGGGTCTGGTTTATTTGTTCATTGCGTTGGCTGCCCTTGGCGTTGCTGCAGCCGCCTATTTCGGCCTGACCTTCACCCCCATCGAGGCTGCCGTCACCGCTATCGCCTTTGGCTGCATGGCGATCCTGCTGCTCGAACGCCAGCTGCGCCGCCGCGCCGAAATCCGCCTCGAAAAGGCGGTCGAAGACCTCTCGCGGCTGCTCTCGACCGACGCCCAGGCGGGCAACGTCCTGAGCCAGCGCATCAACGCACTGGTCGACATCAAGGCCGGCGAACGGCTGCAGGCGGTCGAGTCCGATCTCTCGGTGCTCGGCTCGGTGGTCAAGCAGGTGACCGAGGCCGTCGCCGATCTCGAGGAGCGCCGGCGTCTCACCGACACCGACGAAAAGCGCACCGTCCCACCCGAGCCCGATCCCGACAGCATGCCCGAGCCGGTGATCCCGCTGGAACTGCTTCGCCAGGCGATCGAAGATCACCGTATCGTCTTTCATATCGAGCCGATCGTGACGCTGCCGCAGCGCAAACCGTTCGGCTACGACCTCGTGCCGCGCCTCGCGATGGAGGACGACGAGTTCGCCGATCGCGCCGATTTCATGCCGCGCCACGGCGGCGAGGAGCTCGTCGCCCGGCTCGAATCCGACGGCATCGATGAAGCCATCGTCATCGCCCGCCGGAGCAAGACCGCCGGCTCGCCGATCACGCTCTTTGTACCGCTGTCGCGCGCTTCGCTTGGCAGCGCCAAGGCCGTCGAGCTCATCCTCGCCGCGCTCGATGCCAACCGCGCCATCGCTGGCTCGCTGGTCTTTGCCATCGAGCAATCCGAGCTCAAGGCGCTCGGAGCCAAGGAGCGCTCGTCGGTCTCGGCCATCGGCAAGATGGGTGTGGGCCTCTCGCTCGCCGGCGCCACGTCGCTGCGGTTTGATTACGCCGAACTGCAGGGCCTGGGGTTCAAATCGGTGCGGGTCGACGCCACGCGCTTCCTCCGCCACCCCGAGAGTTTCACCGACTTCCACGCCGCCGACATTGCCGCCTATGGCCGCCGCTTCGGCATCGAACTCGTCGCCACCGGTATCATCGACGAGCAGCAATTGCTGAACCTGTTCGAGGATGGCGTCAGCCTCGCCCAGGGACCCCACATCGCCCCGCCCGGGCCGGTACGGCCCGATCTGAAACTCGAGCGACCGACCGCCCGGGTCGGGACCTGACCATGATTGCCGCGGCAACCGGCCTCGCGGCGCTCGCGCCGCGCTATAGCGCCGTTCTATCCGATGTCTGGGGCGTCATCCATAACGGCGTCGCCGCCCATCCTTCCGCCGTCGAGGCGCTTCTGCGCTATCGGCGAGGCGGAGGCAGGGTGGTGCTCATCACCAACGCTCCGCGTGCCGCCGCTCCGATCATGGCTATGCTCGACCGCATGGGCGTGCCGCGCGACGCCTATGACGGCCTCGTTTCCTCCGGCGACGTTACCCGCACCATGATCGCGCCCTATCGCGGCAAGGTGGTCCACCACATCGGTCCGGCAACCGATGACGACAGCCTCTACGAGGGTCTCGGTGTCATCCGTGGCGCTGCCGAAGACGCCGAAGCCGTCATCGTCACCGACCTCGACAGCGACGACGACACGCCCGAAATGTATCGCGACCGCATGCGGCTCTGGCTGAAGCGTGGCCTGCCGCTGATCTGTGCCAACCCCGACCGCGTCGTCGAGCACGGCGGACGCATCATCTATTGCGGCGGCGCGCTCGCCGATCTCTACGAGGCCCATGGCGGCCGCATTCTGATGGCCGGCAAGCCGTATCGGCCGATCTACGACGCCGCGCTCCGCATCGCCGAGAGTGCAGCGGCTCACTCGCTCGACCGCCGCGACATTCTCGCCATCGGCGACAGCGTCCGCACCGACGCCATCGGCGCGGCTAATGCCGGCATCGACCTCTTGTTCATCACCGGCTCCATCCATGCGGGCGATTTCGGGTCAGGCACGCCCGAGCCTGACGCGGTGGCGGCGCTCGTTTCGCCCTCCGGCGCGCGGCTCGTCGGCTTCTCCCCGCGCCTTGCCTGGTAAGGCGTTTCCTGCCATCAACGCCGCCGTTCTGCAGCGGATCGGACTTTGCCCAGCTTCCACAGGCTCGACGGACTCGACAGCGTTCCCGCCACGCTCAAGGGCGCGATGGTCGCCATCGGCTCGTTCGACGGCGTGCACCGCGGCCACCAGGCGGTGCTGGCGCGGCTGATGGCGCAGGCCCGCGCCCGCAAGGTCCCGGCTCTGATGCTGACCTTCGAGCCGCATCCGCGCGACGTCTTCGCGCCGTCGCCCTTCATGTTCCGCCTGACGCCGCCCGACACCAAGGCGCGCCTCGCCGCTGCGCTCGGGCTCGACGGCATCGTACTGATGCCGTTCAGCCGCGATCTCAGCATGGTCGAGGCCGAAGACTTCGTCTCCCGCTTCCTGGTGAAGGCGCTGCGCGTCTCCGGCGTCGTGGTCGGCGCCGATTTCCATTTCGGGCACAATCGTCGCGGCTCGCCCGACTTCCTGCGCGCCGCCGGTGCCATCCACGGCTTCACCGTCGACAGCCTCGAGCTGCTGCCCGAGGCGGGCGAACCGGTCTCCTCCTCGCGCATCCGCGACGCCCTCAAGGCCGGCGACGTCGGCAGCGCCAACGGGCTCCTCGGCTATCATTGGTTCTTCGGCGGCGAGGTGGTGAAAGGCGACCAGCGCGGGCGCACGCTCGGCTTCCCCACGGCCAATCTTGCGACGCAGGCGACCTTCGGTCTCGCCCAGGGGGTTTACGCCGTCCGCGCCCGGCTCGGCGAGAAGCTGCTCGACGGCGTCGCCAGCTTCGGCAAGCCGATGTTCGACAACGAGCTGCCGCCCTTCGAGACGCATCTCTTCGACTTCAGCGCCGACATCTACGGCCGCCATCTCGAGGTCGCCCTGATCGGCCATCTGCGCGGCCAGGAAATGTTCGGCGGCCTTGACCAGCTCATTGCGGCGATCGCCCGTGACAGCGGCAATGCCCGCACCGCCCTGACCCGATGCGGCCCCCTCGGCGACCTCGACCGCACCCTCGGCTTCTTCCCCTGAGATTGCCCATGCGGCCGTGCCGCTTGCAGCCACGGCGCGTACCGGCCATTTATCGATCATGAACTCGTCCGTTCCACCAAAGTCCCCGGCTCCGTCGCGCGATTTTCTTGTCGGCGGCGGCGAAATGGGAAGTCTGATCAGGGACTTCGACTGGTCGAAAACGCCGATCGGCGCCCCCGAGACTTGGCCGCAAAGCCTCCGGACCACGGTTCGTCTGATGCTGAACAGCCGGCACCCGATGTTCATCTGGTGGGGGCCGGAACTGATCCAGCTCTATAACGACGCCTACCGCGAGACGATGGGGCCGGAAATGCATCCCTCGGCGCTCGGTGCGCCGGGCCGCGACAGCTGGGCCGCGATCTGGCCGATCATCGGTCCGCAGATCGAGCTGGTGATGGCGGGCAAGGGATCGACCTGGAACGTCGAGCAGATGGTCCCGATCAACCGCCACGGCGCGATCCGGGAGGTCTGGTGGACCTACGGCTATTCGCCGATCGATCTCGACGACGGGGTCGGCGGCGTGCTCGTCGTCTGCACCGACGTGACCCAACAGCACCTCGCCACCGAGGCACTGCGCGACAGCACAGATCGCCTAGCCCAGCTGTTCGAGAGCGCCCCCGGATTCATCGCCGTGATGCGGGGCCCCGAGCATACCTTCGAGCTCGCCAATGCCGCCTACCGGCGACTGGTCGGCAATCGCGACGTCGTCGGCAGGACCATACGCGAGTCACTGCCCGATCTGGCCGGGCAGGGGTTCTACGAGCTGCTCGATCAGGTCTACGCCAGCGGAAAACCGCATGTCGGGCGCAGAACGCCAATCCTGCTGCAGACCGAGGGCTCGGACAGGCCGCAGGATCTGTTCCTCGATTTCGTCTACCAGCCCATCGTCGAGGCCAATGGCGACGTCTCCGGCATCTTCGTCGAAGGCCAGGACGTCACCGATCACGTGCTGGCCGAAAATCGGCTGAAGCTGATCAACAGCGAGCTGCGCCATCGGGTGCGCAACACGCTGGCAATGGTGGGCGCGGTGGCCGGCCAGACCTTCCGCGAAACCGCCAGCAAGGCGGCGCTGGCCACCTTCGATGCACGCCTCGCCGCCTTTGGAGCCGCCGACGAGGCGATCGTCGGCGCGCAGGCCTATGCCGACCTTGCGGCCGTCGTTCAGCTGGCGCTGAAGCCGCATATCCCGGGCCCCGGCCGCTACATCATCGAGGGACCGAGCGTCACCATCGGTCCCCGGCAGGCCGTGTCCCTCGCACTCGCGCTGCACGAGCTTGCGACCAACGCCGCCAAATATGGCGCGCTATCGACCAGCGATGGACGCGTGCACCTCAGCTGGTCGCTGACGCAGTCGGCGCCGCGCGAGTTCCGGTTGACCTGGCGCGAGGAAAACGGGCCGCCGGTGCAGCCGCCGGCGCGCAAGGGCTTCGGCTCCCGCCTCGTCAGCACAGTCATGGCCAATGATTTCGGCGGCCAGGTCACCGTCGACTATCTGCCCACGGGATTGGTGCTGACCATGGTGTCTCCCGCCTCCGGGCTCCTCGGTTCGGAGCCGATCGCGACCGAATAGCCCCCATCTCGCGGCCTGCCGGGCAAAGCACTGGCACGTCATGGCTTCGGTTGCTAAAAGGCGCGCCAATCTGCCTTTGAGCCCCCATTCTATGAACGACACGCAAAAGGCCGCGGCCGAGCCTGACTATTCCGCGACCCTGTTCCTGCCCGAGACCAGCTTCCCCATGCGCGCCGGCCTGCCCGAGCGCGAACCGCAATGGCTGAAGCGCTGGGAGGGCATGGACCTCTATGGCCGCCAGCGGCAGATGATGGCTGGCAAGCCGCTGTTCACGCTGCACGACGGCCCGCCCTACGCCAACGGCAACATCCATATCGGCCACGCGCTCAACAAGATCCTCAAGGACCTCGTCACGCGGTCGAAGAACATGCTCGGCTACAACTCGGCCTATGTCCCGGGCTGGGACTGCCACGGCCTGCCCATCGAGTGGAAGATCGAGGAGCAGTACCGCGCCAAGGGCCAGGACAAGTCCAAGATCGCCATCAACGAGTTCCGCGCCGAGTGCCGCACCTTCGCGCAATACTGGGTCGATACCCAGCGCGAGGAGTTCAAGCGCCTCGGCGTCATCGGCGACTGGAAGAACCCGTACCTGACGATGAGCTTCGATGCCGAAGCGCAGATCGCCCGCGAGCTGATGAAGATCGCGGCGTCGGGACAGCTCTATCGCGGCTCGAAGCCAGTGATGTGGTCGGTGGTCGAGCGCACGGCGCTCGCCGAAGCCGAGATCGAGTACCAGGATTACGAGAGCGACACGATCTGGGTGAAGTTCCCGGTGTGGTTCGCAGTTCGGTCAGGGGCGGCGATGTCACCCTTGATACTGAACGGACCGGTTTCCGTCGTAATTTGGACGACCACCCCGTGGACTATACCCGGAAACAGGGCGATCTCTTTCTCGTCCAAAATCGCCTACGGCATCTATGAGGTTACAGAGGCAGCCGAAGGCAACTGGGCGCGCGTCGGAGAGCGCTTCGTCATCGCTGACAAGCTTGCCCAAGAGGTCTTCGACAAAGCAAAGGTCCAGCGATTTAAGAAGATCGTCGACCTAGCGGCGGCCGACCTGGCAGGCGTGTCGTGTCGGCACCCCCTCGCGGGCCTTGCGGAAAGCTACCACTTTGCAGTCCCGCTCTTGGACGGAGAGCATGTTACCGACGACGTAGGGACCGGTTTCGTCCACACCGCCCCTGGTCACGGACTCGACGACTATGAAATCTGGATGAGAAGTCCTCAAGCGCTGTATCGGCTCAATGACATGATACGGCATGGCGAACTGGATTACTCAGACACCTCGCGGGTCGCGAATCCGCTTGAACTAACAGTCCCATTCACGGTGGGCGATGATGGCTATTACCTTGCCTCAGCGCCAGGCTTCGACGGCGCGCGCGTTATCGACGATGCCGGCAAGAAGGGCGATGCCAACAACCGCGTCATCACCGCGCTGGCCGAGCGCGGCATGATGGTCGCGCGCGGGCGACTGAAGCATCAGTATCCGCACAGCTGGCGCTCCAAGAAGCCCGTGATCTTCCGCAACACGCCGCAATGGTTCGTCTACATGGACCGCGACATCGGCGGCAAAGCCGGGGACACGCTGCGCGCCCGCTCGCTCGCCTCGATCGATGCGACCAAATTCTATCCGCCCGCCGGCCAGAACCGCCTGCGCGCCATGATCGCCGAGCGTCCGGACTGGGTGCTCTCCCGCCAGCGCGCATGGGGGGTGCCGATCGCCGTCTTCTACAACGCCGACCAGAACAAGATTCTGGTGGATGAAGCGGTCAACCACCGCATCGGCCAGGCCTTCGAGGAGGAGGGCGCCGACGCCTGGTTCAAGCCGGGTGCCAAGGAGCGCTTCCTCGGCAATGCCGTGCCCGACCCGCAGAACTGGACCAAGATCGACGATATCCTCGACGTCTGGTTCGAGAGCGGCACCACCCATTCCTGGGTGCTGCGCAACAAGCAGAAATGGCCCGACCTCGAGTTTCCGGCGGGCATGTATCTCGAGGGCTCCGACCAGCACCGCGGCTGGTTCCATTCCTCGCTGCTCGAGAGCTGCGCCACCAACGGCTACGCGCCCTACAAGTCAGTCCTGACCCACGGCTTCACCCTCGACGACGAGGGCAAGAAGATGAGCAAATCGCTGGGCAACACCGTCGCCCCGCAGGATGTCATGAAGCAGTACGGCGCCGACATCCTGCGCCTCTGGGTCGCTTCCGCCGACTATTCGGACGATCTGCGCATCGGCAAGGAGATCATCAACTCCACCGTCGATTCCTACCGCAAGCTGCGCAACACCATGCGCTGGCTGCTCGGTAACCTGGCGCACTTCAAGCCGGCCGAAGCCGTGGCCCTCAAGGATATGCCCGAGCTCGAGCGGCTGATCCTCGCGCGCCTGAGCGAACTCGATGGCCTCGTCCGCGACGCTTATTCGGAGTACGACTACAAGCGCGTCGTCGCGACGCTCTCGAACTTCATGAATGTCGAGCTGAGCGCCTTCTACTTCGATATCCGCAAGGACGCGCTCTATTGCGACCCGATCTCCTCGATCAAGCGCCGTGCGGCGCTGACCGTCATCGATCGCGTCTTCGATTGCCTCACCGCCTGGCTGGCTCCAGTTCTCGTCTTCACCATGGAGGAGTGCTGGCTGGAGCGGCATTCCGGTGCGACCGAGTCCGTCCACCTGCGGCTCTTCCCCGAACTGCCCGCCGAGTGGAGCGACGCCGAGCTCGTCGCCAAGTGGGAGCAGATCAAGACCGTCCGCTCCGCGATCACCAAAGAGCTCGAGATCGCCCGCCGCGACAAGCTGATCGGTGCCTCGCTCGAGGCAGCGCCGAGCATCGTCATTCGCGATGCGGACCTCTGGTCCGCGGTGCAGGGCGTAGACATGGCCGAGATCTCGATCACCTCCGACATCAGGGTCATCCATGCCGCGGGCGACGGCGAGCCGGTCACGGTCACCTTCGCCAAGGCCGACGGCACCCGCTGCGCGCGCTCCTGGCGCTACACCCACGACGTCGGCTCCGATCCCGACTATCCCGACCTAAGCGCCCGCGACGCCCAGGCCATGCGCGAGCGCACGGCGGCCGGTTTGTGACCTTGGGCTCGATGTCTCTGTTGTCCCCTTCCCCCCTTGCGGGGGAAGGTGCCCGAAGGGCGGATGAGGGGTTCTCTCCACATCCGCGAAGCCCGAGAGAATCCCTCATCCGTCTCGGCCTTCGGCCGATCCACCTTCTCCCGCAAGGGGAGAAGGGGATGCCAGCATCGGGGAAAACATGACTCCCCGCAAAACCATGTGGCTGTCGCTGGGGCTCGGCGCCGCCGCCTTCGCGATCGACCGGCTGCACAAATTCCTGCAGGTCGATGTGTTCCACTGGCCCGCCGGCTACACCCGCCCGCTGCTGCCCTTTCTCGACCTGACGCTCACCTTCAACACCGGCGTCTCCTACGGACTGTTGAGCGCGCTGCCCTTCTTCGCCGTAGCGGTGATCGTCGTCATCGCGCTCGTCGGCCTGATCGTCTGGTGGGCCCGCGCCACCTCGCCTCTGGTCAAGGCCGGCCTCGCCATCTGCATTGGGGGCGCCTTCTCGAACGCCCTCGACCGGCTGATCTATCGCGGCGTCGCCGATTTCTTCTGGCTGCACCTGGGCGATTTCTCGTTCTTCGTCTTCAACCTCGCCGACGCCGCCATCACCGTCGGCGTCTGCCTGCTGTTGCTCGATCTCCTCGGTGTCGGCCGCCATCGCGCAGCAAACCCGGCATGAACGAATTGCTGCCAGAATCTGGCCTTACGCGGCCGAACCGTCTATAAGCGCACGCGACGGGGAAAAGGGACCATTGATGGCGTTCGAAGTCACCGCGCGGCGTTCGCTCGCCGTTGCCGCACTGCTGCTGGTCTCCGCGGGATTGTCGGCCTGCACCACGACTGAAGGCACCAATGCCTTCACGTCCGCCGATACCTTCGAGCACGAAGTCCTAGACACCACCGCTGCAGGCGTCGGTCTCATTCCGGGTCCGCCGCCCAAGCCAGATCCGACCAATCCGCGCGGCCCCCTGGTGATGCCCAAGGACACCCAGGCCCTGCCGCCGCCGGAGACCGACACCGCGGCGGCGATGCTGCCCAAGGATAGCGGTGCGCCCTCGATCAACACGTCCGGTCTGAGCAAGGACCAGATCGACCGGCTGCGCAACGTGCGCGTCGTCGACATCAACACGCCCGATGGTCGCCCGCTCACCGCTTCCGAGCTGAAGCAGATGATCGGCAAAATGCAGAACTACACCATCAGTTCGAAGCGCTCGCTGTTCACCCCGCCCGAGCAGTATTTCTCGCTCGATGGCGGCCACCAGGATTTCGTCTGTCTCTCGGCCGGCGGCAACCTCGTGTCGGTGAACGATCCGAGCTGCCCGGCGTCGATCCGCAACGCGCTGCTCAAAAAGCCGAGCTGACGCGCCCCGTCCTGCCCCGACCTAACGGGCGCCACAGGAGCCCGCCTCTATGCCCGAAACCCCCTCGAACTTCGCCGGTGATCGCCTCGCCAAGGTGATCGCCCGCGCCGGCCTCTGCTCGCGCCGCGACGCCGAGCAGTGGATCAAGGACGGCCGCGTCGCCGTCAACGGCAAGGCCATCCGCACGCCGGCCTTCAACGTCACCGGCAAGGACCGCATCGAGGTCGATGGCGCGCCCCTCAGCATGCGCTCGGGCACCCGCGTCTGGCTCTATCACAAGCCACCCGGCCTCGTGGTCACCGAGAAAGATCCCGAAGGCCGCCCGACCGTCTTCGACACGCTCGCCGAGGAAGGCCTGCCGCGCGTGCTCTCCATTGGCCGCCTCGACATCAACACCGAAGGCCTGCTGCTGCTCACCAATGATGGCGGGCTGAAGCGCGTCCTTGAGCTGCCCGCCACCGGCTGGCTGCGCCGCTACCGCGTGCGCGCCTTCGGCACCATCAGCCAGCCCCAGCTCGATGCGCTCGGCCAGGGTCTCACGGTCGATGGCGTCGAGTATGGTCCGATCGAAGCGCAGCTCGAGCGCGAGCAGGGCAGCAATGTCTGGCTGATCGTGGGGCTGCGCGAAGGCAAGAACCGCGAGGTCAAGAATGTCCTCGAAGCCCTCGGCCTGCAGGTCAATCGGCTGATCCGCGTGAGCTTCGGGCCATTCCAGCTGAGCGACCTGCCGGTCGGGGCGGTCGAAGTGGTCAAGGCCAGCGTGCTGCGCGAGCAATTGGGCAAGCGCCTCGCCGATGAGGCCGGCGTCGATTTCGACAGCGACATGCCGGCGCCTGCCGCGACCACGCGCGCGCGTCGCGCCGCCGATCCGAAGCTGCGCGCCGCCGCCCCCGGCAAGCGCGAGCCGTGGCAACGCAAGGCGCCTGGAACGTCGTCCCAGTCGACGCCGAGGCCCGCCCGGTCACCGCGCACCACCGAGCGGCCGATGGCCAAGGACCGGCCGGGTAGCCGCTTTCCCAGGCGACCGCCACCCGATCGCGGTGAAGCCGATCGCGAGGCTCCAGCGCATCCGCGCCGCGTCTTCAACGCTGACGGCAGCAGCGGCGAGTTCACAGCCAAGACCTACGGCAAGCGTCCTGCGCGTGGTGCCGACCGGGCAGCAGCCCCCACCGGACGCGCGTCCGCGTCTGCGTCCGGCGACCGTCGACCGCCCCGCGATCGCGACGCCGGCGACCGCCCGCGGCCGCCCCGCTCCGAAGCCGGCGATCGACCCAGGCGCGACTATGCACCCCGCGGTGCCGCCGCGTCGGATCGGCCGAAACGCGCATATGCGCCGCGCGCGGAGGGTGCCGATCGCCCGAAGCGCGAATACGCGCCACGCGCGGAAGGCACCGATCGTCCCAAGCGCCCATATTCCCCGCGCCCTGAGAACGCCGACCGTCCGAAGCGGGCATATTCTCCTCGCCCGGAGAGTGCCGATCGCCCGAAGCGTCCCTATGCGCCCCGCGCCTCCGACACCGGCGCTCGTCGTGATCGTCCCAAGCGCGACTTTGCTGATCGCCCGAAGCGCGACTTTGCCGATCGTCCGAAGCGGGCGTACGCGCCGCGCACCTCGGATGCCGGGGCTCGTCCCGACCGCCCCAAGCGCGATTTCGCCGATCGTCCGAAGCGCGATTTCGGCGACCGCCCGCGTCGCCCTGCGTCCGGCACGGCCGCGCCGTCTCGCGGGCCTCGCCGTCCCGCCGGTGACTCGCCAGGTCCGAAGCGCCCGCGTGGTTCGGGCCCGGGCGGCGATCGGCCGCGTCGCCCGCGTCCACCCAAGGCATAGACGCGAGGCGCGGCCATGTTGCGCATCGTCGGCGGCCTGTTCCGCGGCAAGCACCTGCTGTCCCCCACCGACGAGACCATCCGCCCCACCGCCGACCGCGTGCGCCAGTCGATCTTCGACATCGTCTCCGCCCGGCTCGGCCAGAGCCTCGATGGCCTGCGGGTGCTCGATCTCTTCGCGGGCACTGGCGCGATGGGCCTTGAGGCACTGTCCCGTGGCGCGGCGACCGTGGTCTTTGTCGACACCGGCGTCGAGGCGCGCGGCCTCATCCGCGATCACATCGAGGCCTTCGGCGCCGGCGGCACCACCAAGCTCCTTCGTCGCGACGCCACCGCGCTTGGGGCGGCCGGCACCATGGGGCCGGTCGATCTGGTGTTCCTCGATCCGCCCTATGGCCAGGGGCTCGGCGAGAAGGCGCTGGCCTCGCTGCGCGACGGTGGTTGGCTGAAGCCCGCGACCCTGCTGATCCTCGAAGAGACGGTTGATGCCGCGCTGGATCTGCCCGCCGGCTTTGTTCTCGATGACCGCCGCGAGTATGGTGCCGCGGCGGTTCACGTCCTCGGGGTCTCGTCATGAAGTTCCGCGCCCTCATCATCCCCTCCGGCAATGCAACCGCTGTCGAAGTGCCTGCCGCGGTCATCACTTCGCTCGGTGGTGAGGCACGGCCGCCCGTCGTCATCACCATCAACGGCCACAGCTGGCGCACGCGCGTCGCGCTCAAGGACGGCAAGCGCCTCGTCGGCATCAGTGCCGCGCATCGCGCCGCAGCTGGTATCGGGGAAGGCGACCGCATCGAGGTCGACCTGACGCTCGACACCGCGCCGCGCACCGTCGATGAGCCGGCCGACCTCGCCTCGGCTTTCGATGCCAGCCCCGCGGCTCGTGCCGCGTTCGAGCGATTGGCCTTCGGCCTGCGCGTCAAGCATGTAAGGGACATCGAAGAGGCAAAAAGCCCCGAGGTCCGGGCACGTCGCATCGCCAGGCTGGTGACGACGCTCGCGGGCTAGCGCGTCCGCCCGAACATCCGCTCGAGATCGGACTTCTTGAGCTCGACATAGGTGGGCCGCCCGTGGATGCATTGCCCCGAGTGCGGCGTGCGCTCCATCTCACGCAGCAGTGCATTCATCTCGTCGATCCTGAGCACGCGTCCGCTGCGCACCGAGCCGTGGCACGCCATCCGCCCGATAATCGCCTCGAGCCGGTCGCCGAGCGCGTCGGCGCTGTCCCATTCGGCGAGCCCGTCGGCGAGGTCGGCGATCAGTCCGTCGACATCGGCCTGACCCAGCAGCCCTGGCGTCTCGCGAACGGCAATCGCCCGCGGTCCGAACCGCTCGAGATGCAGGCCCAGTCGCTCCAGTGTCGGCGCCGCCTCATCGAGCCGGGCGCAGTCGTCCTCGGGCAGCTCCACTACCACCGGGATCAGCTGGAGCTGGCTCGCCACCGTCCCCGCTGCGAGCTGCGCCTTGAACCGCTCATAGACCAGCCGCTCGTGCGCCGCGTGCTGGTCGACCAGCACCAGTGAATCGCCGTTCTGCGCGACGATGAAGTTCTCGAACATCTGCGCCCGCGCCGTGCCGAGCGGATAGCTCTCGGCCTCGGACTCCGCATATTCGAACCGCGCGCTCGGCTCGGCGAGTCCGGCCAAGGCCTCCGTCAGGAATCCGCCCCCGCGCAGCGGGGGAGGGGGACCGGCGAAGCCGGTGAAGGGGGCGCCCGCAAACGCCGCGGTCTCTCCGGCGCCCGGCGCGCGGAACGCGCCGATGATATCGTCCGCGATCGTGCTCGAGGCGCGATATCCGGCTTCGCCCAGCGCATCGAGGATCGCCCGGATGACCGCCGAACGCACCCCGCCCGGATCGCGGAACCTCAGCTCCGCCTTGGCTGGATGCACGTTGACGTCAACCGCGGCCGGGTCGACCGAGAGGAACAGCGCAATCGCCGGAAACCGGTCGCGGAACACAAAATCCGCGTAGGCCGCCCGCACCGCCCCGAGCAGCACCTTGTCGCGCACCGAGCGGCCATTGACGAAATAGAACTGGCTGAGCGAATTGGCGCGCGAATAGGTCGGCAGCCCGGCAAGCCCGGCCACCACCACGCCATGCCGGCTCGTCTGCAATGGAACGGCGTTCTCGACGAACCCGGGTCCCATCACCTGCATCACCCGCGGCGCCAGCTCGTTTCCCCCCGGCCACCGGCTCAGCGTCCGGTCCGCGCCGTCGAGAGAAAATGATACACCCGGGTTGGCCATCGCCAGCCGTCGCACCACGTCGGTCACCGCCGCCGCCTCGGCCCGGTCCGATTTGAGGAATTTGAGCCGCGCCGGAACGTTGGCGAACAGCTCCCGCACCGTAACGATCGTGCCGCGGTTCATCGCCTGCGGCACGGGTCCCGATTTCCGCGAGCGCTCGACATCCACCCTGAGCCCGCTCGGTCCATCCGCCGTGCGCGACGCGATGCTCAGCGCCGCAACCGCCCCGATCGACGCCAGCGCCTCGCCGCGGAACCCAAGCGTACGGATATCGTCGAGCCCGTCATCGGCCAGCTTGCTGGTGGCGTATCGCTCGACTGAAAGCAGCAGGTCGTCGGCGTCCATGCCGCTTCCGTCGTCTTCGACCCGGATCAGCTCGCGCCCGCCGCCACCCGTCGTGATCGCAATCCGCGTTGCGCCGGCATCGATGGCATTTTCCACCAGCTCCTTGACCACGCTCGCCGGCCGCTCGACGACTTCGCCGGCCGCGATGCGATTGATCAGGTCCTGTGGCAGCTGGCGGACGGGCAAGGTTGAGTCTCCGAAGCGGCTAGTTTAGCGCCCCCTCGACCTGCTACCACCCGGAAATGCCCCAATCCCCGATGGATCTGGCCTTGTCGCTCGCCGAGCGCGCCGCGGCGGCGGGTGAAGCCCCGGTCGGCGCCGTCATCGTCGAGAATGGCGCGGTGCTCGCCGCCGAGCCCAACCGCATGCGCGAGCTCAATGATCCCACCGCCCATGCCGAGCTGAACGCCATCCGGGCGGCTCTCGCGGCGCGTGGCACCGGCCGTCTCGACGGTTGCGACCTCTACGTGACCCTCGAGCCCTGCGCGATGTGCGCAGGCGCCATCGCCCACGCCCGCATCCGCCGTGTCGTCTACGGCGCGGGCGACCCGAAGGCTGGCGCGGTCGAGCACGGCGTGCGCCTGTTCGACAGCCCCAACACCCACCATCGTCCGGAGATCGTTTCCGGCATCGGCGAGCAGCGCGCCTCCGAGTTGCTGAAGGCGTTCTTCGCCTCGCTGCGTGCCTAGTCGCCGGCGCGGGTCGTCCCTGCCGCGCGCTTCAGGTGCAGCTCCACCTTGTGGCTGAGGTGGCGCTTGAAATTGTCCTTTTCCTTGTCGGCGTGTTCGATGATTTCCTTGACGCGCCAGAATTCCATCGCGCCGAACGCGTTCATATGCGGCCGCACATAGACGTCCGGCGGATAGGCCGCCATCATATGCGCGGTCAGCGAATGCATCATGATCTGCGCCGAGCCGAACCACACATCGAGCGCGCGGAACTCGCCGCGGCTGAGCGCGTCCGACGGGTCGCCATTGACGTCGATGGCAACGAGAATGTCCTGCCCGCTCGCCTGGTCGACGGGCAGGGGGTTCACCACTCCGCCATCCACCAGCATGTGGTTGGCATAGCGCACCGGCTTGAACACTGAAGGAATGGCGATCGATCCTGCGATTGCCGGCCTCAGCTCCCCGCTATGAAACACCGCTTGGTGCCAGCTCTGGAAATCCGTCGCCACCACGTAGAACGGGATTTTAAGGTCCTTGAATTCCATCGGGAACGGATCGGGCAGGAACGCGTCGACCACCCGGTTGGCGTCGAGCTGGATGTTGAAGCCGTTCTGCAGCAGCCCGCCGAGATTACGGATCTGGGCGCCCCATAGCCGGCCGGCGATGACGCGCATCGTCGCCAGCACGCTCATCGCATGCTCGCGCAGCTCGAGGCCGCTCATGCCATTGGCCCAGCCCGAGCCGATCAGCGCGCCGATCGAGGTGCCGGAGATCACCGAGGGCTTGAGGCCGAGCTCATCCATCGCCTCGATGAACGGGATGTGCGTGAGGCCGCGGGCCGAGCCGCCGCCGAGCGCCACGCCGATGCGCGGCATGCTGCTGTCGGAAGGCGAGGGGGCCGCAGGTGGGTCGTCTTCGCCGGCCATCAGCCGGTCAATCAGGTCCTGTCCCCGCCTGCGGATGGGGATCAGATCGTCCTCCGGTGAGAGGTCCTGAGCCATTTTCAGCATCTATGCTGCGCTGCAGAGCTTTATAAGCCCTTCCCGCGCCCTCCGGAGATTTTGTCTTCCGAAAGGCTAACGATCGAGGCGCGCGTTTCGTTCGGCGCTGATTGCCCGCCAGCCGATGTCGTGGCGGAAAAAGCCCTGCGGCCAGTCGATTTGGGCCACGCCCGCCTCGGCGCGCAGCTTGGCGGCGGCGACGTCGGGGCCAAGCGCCGTCACGTTGAGCACCCGGCCACCCGTCGCAACCAGCCCGCCAGCGGCGTCCCGGCTGGTGCCCGCGTGGAACACCTTGAGATCGGCCGCATCTGGGGGCAGCGGACCGATCCGCGATCCTTTGGCGTAGTCACCGGGATAGCCTTTCGTCGCCATCACGATGGTCAGCGCCGTCTCCGGTCGCCAGCTTGCGGCCCTGCCCCCGAGCGATCCCATGGCCGTCGCGTGCAACAGCTCGAGCAGGTCGCTCTCGAGCCGCATCATCAGCACCTGCGTTTCGGGGTCGCCGAACCGCGCATTGTACTCGATCAGCTTGGGCCCCTCGCGCGTCAGCATCAGCCCGGCAAACAGCACTCCCTGATACGGCGTCCCGCGCGCCCGCATCGCCCGCACCGTCGGCTCGATGATCTCCGTCAGCGTCCGTGCGATCAGCGCCTCGGTCATCACCGGTGCGGGCGAGTAGGCGCCCATGCCGCCGGTGTTCGGGCCCATGTCGCCGTCGAAAGCGCGCTTGTGGTCCTGCGCCGTCGCCAGCGGCAGGATGGTCTCGCCATCGCAGAGCGCAAAGAAGCTCGCCTCCTCGCCCTCGAGCAGATCCTCAATCACCACCGACGCCCCCGCCGCGCCGAACGCACCCGCGAAGCAGTCGCGCACCGCGGCCTCGGCATCAGCCAGAGTCATCGCCACCGTAACGCCCTTGCCCAGCGCCAGCCCGTCGGCCTTGATGACGATCGGTGCGCCGTGCGACCGGACATAGGCGAGGGCAGGGGCCTCCGCCTCGAACCGGCGATAGGCGGCCGTCGGGATTCCCATCTCGTCGCAGAGCGCCTTGGTGAACGCCTTGCTGCCCTCGAGTTGCCCCGCCGCCTTGCTCGGCCCGAAGCAGGCGAGCCCCGCCGCGCGCACGGCGTCGCCGAGCCCCGCGACCACCGGCGCATCCGGCCCGATCACAACGAAATCGATGCCGTTGGCCTTGGCCCAGTCGACCACTGCCCGCTGGTCCATCGGGTCGACCGCGACATTCTCGGCCACCTCGGCCGTGCCCGCATTGCCCGGCGCGACATAGAGTTTCGTCAGCCCCTCCGACTGCGCCAGCTTCCAGGCCAGCGCGTGCTCGCGGCCACCCGATCCGATGAGGAGCACTCGCATCACAATTCCCAAGCCAATCGGTTCCAGCGCCTCCCTCCCCCGAGGGAACGAGGGTAGGGGTGGTGCGGTGATCTCCGATGGACCCCACCCCCGAGCATCTGGCGCCCTTAGCACGCCCTTTGCGTGGCCTCCAACCCTTGACCCCGGGGGCGTCCCAGCGCACCAGTCGAACCATGGAGCTGCCGCGCACCAATGCCCGCGAGTTCAGCGTTTCCGAGCTGGCCCAGGCCGTGCGCCGCGCGGTCGAGGACGAGTTCGACTACGTCCGCGTGCGCGGCGAAGTCTCCGGCTTCCGCGGTGTCCATTCCTCCGGCCACGCCTATTTCACCCTCAAGGACACCGACGCTGCCATCGATGCCGTGATCTGGCGCACGACGTGGCAGCGCCTCAGGTTCAAGCCGGAGGAGGGGCTCGAGGTGATCGCCACCGGCCGCCTCACCACCTATCCCCGCTCGTCGAAATATCAGCTGGTGATCGACGCCATCGAGCCGGCGGGCGCCGGCGCGCTGATGGCGCTGCTCGAAGAACGCCGCAAGATGCTCGCCGCCGAAGGCCTGTTTGCCGCCGAGCGCAAGAAGCAGCTGCCCTACCTGCCGCGCCTGATCGGTGTCGTCACTTCGCCCACCGGCGCCGTCATCCGCGACATCCTGCACCGTCTCGCCGATCGCTTCCCCACCGCCGTGCTCGTCTGGCCGGTGCGCGTTCAGGGCGAAACCGCTGCCGCCGAGATCGCCGCGGCGGTCGCCGGCTTCAACGCCATCGTCGAAGGCGGACGCGTCCGCCGTCCGGACCTCTTGATCGTCGCACGCGGTGGCGGCTCGATCGAGGATCTCTGGGCCTTCAACGAGGAAATCGTCGTCCGCGCCGTCGCCGCAAGCCGCATTCCGGTGATCTCCGGCGTTGGCCACGAGACCGACACCACCCTCGTCGATTACGCCGCCGATCACCGCGCCCCGACCCCGACGGCGGCGGCCGAGGCCGCGGTGCCGGTCCGCGCCGAGCTTATCGCTTACGTCGATGACCAGGGCGCCCGGACCCGCACCGTGATTCGCCGCCAGCTCGGCAACAGCCGCGACCGGCTGCGCGCCGCCGCTGGCGAGTTGCCGCGGCCGCTCGATCTGCTCGGCATCGCCCGCCAGCGGCTTGATCTCGCTTCGAGCAATCTCTTGGCCTCGCTCCGCCACCTCGGCCAGAACAAGCGCCTGCGCTACGCCACCGCCGCCGCGAAACTCTCGCCGCAGGCGCTGGTCGCCGACCTGCGGCACAACCAGGCCCGCTTCGCTCCCTCAGTGCAGCGCCTGCATCCGGCCTATGAACGTCTCATCGCGCAACGCCGCGACCGTCTCGCCGGGCTCGGCAAGCTCCTCGACTCGTACAGCTACAAGGGCGTGCTCGATCGAGGCTTTGCCCTCGTCACCGACGACCAGGGCCACATCGTGCGCAGCAAGGCCGCGGTGCGTCCGGGCCAGGTGCTTGCGGTCGAGGTCGCCGACGGCCCGTTCGGTGCCGCCGTCTCCGGCGCGCCGGTGCAGCGCAAGAAGCCGCGTCCGCCCCGGGATGACGGCGGCCAGGAGAGCCTCTTCTAGCGGTGCGCCGCGAATGGCCCTATATCTTCGCCCATGAACATCTACGACAAGAACTTCACCCCGTCCGAGGCGGTGATCCGCTATCTCGACGGCGATTATGTCGTCGTTCGCCCCGGCAGCTTCGTACGCTGCGCCATCACCGCGCGCCCGATCCCGGTCGATGAGCTGATGTACTGGAACGTCGACCGTCAGGAGCCCTATATCGACGCCGAGGCCGCGCTCGAGGCCCACCGGCGCTACGGTCTCTCCGGCAAATAGGTGCCCGAGACCCCGATCCGTTTGCTCGTGATTTCGAACGGGCTCGGGGAAGATTCGATTGGCGCCGAGATCGTGCGGCGCCTGCCGCCAAACATCGTCGCCGACGCCTATCCGACGCTGGGCTCCGGTCGGGCCTATGACGGCGTCTGCGACATCGTCGGTCCGCGCGCGCATCTGGCGAGCGCCGGCTCCCGCGTCGCAAGGGGCACGTTCGCGCGCGACCTCCGCGGCGGCCTGCTGACGACCATCGGCCCCGGCATCGCCTTCGCCCGCCGCACCCGCGGCCAATACGATCGCATCCTCGTCATCGGCGATTTCGTCGGTGTGCTCGGCGCCTGGCTGACCGGGCTGCGCAACCTCGTCTATGTCGACGTCTACAAGAGCGGCTACGGTTCGCCCTATCTCGGCATCGAGCGCGCGATCATCGCCCGCGCCTGCCGCACCGTCTTCAGCCGCCATCCCGATCTCGCCGCGGCGCTGCAATCGAGCGGCGTCGATGCCCGCGCCGCTGGCAACGTCATGATGGACACCATCCCGCGGGCCGGTATCGATCCGACGCCGTGGCGGACCCGCGCACGCGCCGTGACCCTGCTGCCCGGCAGCCGTGGCGAAACCGCCGCGAACTTCGCCCTTCAGGCCGAGGCCTTGCGCCGTCTGCCGCCCAACCTCATGCCCGATGTCTTTCTTGCCCTCGCGCCGGGCACCGATCGCGCTGCTCTCGCGGCTGCCGCGGCGCTCACTGCGGACGGCGACCGGCTCGTGGGCGATCTCGATATCCACGTCGCCGAAGGCGCCCTCGGCGATCTCGTCGAGGCCTCTGATGTCGTCTTGACGCAGGCCGGCACCGCGACCATCCAGGCGTTAGGTCTGGGCCGACCCGTGGTCTCGTTCACGCGCGCGACCGACCGTGCCAAGCGCCACCGCGACGAGCAGGCCTTCTTCGGCGACTCCCGCATCCTCGTCCGCGACGCCGCCGGCGCCCTGTCCGATGCTTTAGCCGCGCTGCTCGCCGACGATCCCGACCGCGCCCGCCGCGGCGCCATCGGTCGCGAGCGGATCGGCCCGCCCGGCGCCATCGACGCCATCATCGCGGAACTGGCGAAGTAGTCAGTCCTCTGCCGACATCGCACGCACTATCCACGGTGTCATTTCGGCGCAGGCGGGAATCCAGGAATCGCAAGCACGAGAGCCCACCGCCTCCGCGGGAATGACCACACGACCTATGTCGAGGTCCCATCCGCGATCGCGAACGCCTTCGACAGCACCCGGTCGAGCGCGTCGTGCAGCTGCTCCGCGTAGGCATCGTCGCTCACGCCGGCGTCCGTCATGTAGAACGGCCCTTCACCCACAAAGCCGATCCGCGAGAACGGGAAGTTGAACTGCATGCGATCCCACACGCGCTCCAGCACCCGGCGCCGCGAACTCGCAATCGCGATCGCAAAGATCGGCCGGCCGGAACGGCGCGCCATCGCGACCAGTCCGCGGCTCACCTGCCGTCCCGGCACCGGCGGCACGTCGCCCGTCGCGATCGTCGATCTGCCGGCCGCCAATTGCCGCAGCATCTGCCGGAACGCGGCGACCCCGCCGGTCCCGTGCCGCTGCCGCTCGCTCGCGCCGGACCCCGCCACCACCGAAAACCCGAAGCCTTGCGCAAGACCCGCCGCGATCTGTCCGTCCGGATGCGTCGACACCATGATCGCGAACCGCTCGGGCCACGGGAACGAGGCGTAGCCGAGATTGGATTGCCCGTGCCACGAGCTGATGATGACGGGCCAGTTGGCCTCAACACGACTCCAAAAGTCCGGTGGGTCGTAGACCACGCGCGAGGTCGCCTGCACCAGGCGAAGATAGGGGCCGAGGATCGCCCGGCCGGCGGCGCGCCGGAACCACAGCGCAACCGGCCCGGCCTCGGGCTCGCTCACGCGCCCTCGTCTTCGGGGTCGAGCAGGCGGTGCAGATGCACCACGAAATAGCGCATGTGCGCATTGTCGACGGTCTGCTGCGCTTTGGCGCGCCACGCCCGCTCGGCTTCCGCGTAGTTCGGATAGACTCCCACCAGGTCGACCTGACTCAGGTCCTTGAAGGTGATGCCGTCGATGTTCTCGAGCTCGCCGCCGATGACGAGGTGGAGCAGTTGCTTGGCCGGCTCTTTCTTGGGCGCTTTCACGTCGATCGCCGTTCGCTCTGAAGCTCGCTCTCGGGGCACCCATAGACGCGGACCAGTGCCCCGGTCAGCACGTCTCTTAGCCGCTGATCGGCGAAGGCGGCAAGCGCGCCATGGCGGATTTCGGCGCGATTGAACTGCACGGCACCTATGCACGCATCCTCGAAGGCAATGCCGCATTCGCTGAGGATCACCGCGGCACCGGCGATGTCCCAGTCGGACGAACCGCGGCGCACCAGAGCCGCATCGAGCCGCCCGGTCGTCAACTGCACCAGCCGGTAGGCCAGCGAGGCAAATCCCGGCCCACGCGTATAGTCCAGCCCTGCTGCCACCAGTTCCTGGTGCACGGCGCCTGCCGTCGGGATCACCGGCAGATGGCTGATCTTGCCCCGGTTGAGCTCGATCGGCGCGCCGTTGAGCCGCGCGCCGCCGCCGCGGCTCGCTTCGTACATCTCGTCGCGCGCCGGCGCGAAGACCACGCCCACTACCGGCACGCCGTCCTCGACGACCGCAAGCGATACCGTCCAGCTGTCGTCGCCGCGGATGAAGCCGCGCGTCCCATCGATCGGATCGACCACGAACACGCGCGACCGCCCGAGCCGCGCCGGATTGTCGACGCTCTCCTCGCTGAGCCACCCGTAGCTGGGGCGCGCCGTGGTCAGCGCCGAGTGCAGGAACTTGTCGAGTACGATATCGGCCTCCGAGACTGGAGAGGCGTTCTCCTTGGTCCAGGTCTTGAGGTCGCGCCGGAAATAGCTCGAGGCGATGATCCCCGCCGTCACCGCCGCGGTGCGCAGCAGCTCGAGGTCGTCAGCGTCGCTGGGTGGGGGCATATCGGGCATCGGCTACGTCGACTTCTACGGCCAATCGGGGCCTCGTTCAACGCGCGTGCTTAAGGCCTCGTTACACGCGGTCACGCCCCGTAAACCCTGGCCAAAACTACCTAAACTTAACCCAGTTTCTTAAGCGCGCCAGAAAGCCGGGCCGCTAGATTGGCCCCATAAAGAGGGCAGCAGAAATAGCTCTCGGGGTTGACAGGAAAGCGTTTGAAAATGGGTCAGAGCGTGAGCATCGAAGGGACGGCAAGCGTCGTCCTGATGTTCGGCGGCAAGGGCGCGATCGCGCCGGCCGTCAAAAGGCACCATTGTGCCGCCAACGACAACGGCCCGTTGGAGCCGGTCAAGACCGTGACCGTGCGGCGGCAGCTCGAGAAGTCGGGCGTCGCCGTCAAGATCAAGGTGCCGGTCAGTGAATTCGTCGGCGTGGCCGTCTCTACGCAGATTTCGGTGGATGGCGTGCTGACCAGCGCCATCGAGTTGGTCCACGGCGATCCAGACCTGAATTACCGGGTGTTTGAGGAAGTCGGCAATGGCGACGTCGTCGCCGAATGGCAGAACTGGGGCAAGAAGCTCCGCCTGCCGCTCTACATCAAGGCTGGCGACGGTTCGCTTCTGCCCTACAGCCAGCAGGTTTCGGGCGTTGCGCTGGGCAATCAGGTGGCGCGGCGCAAGCTTGCGCACGATGCCGAGCGCCGTCCGCGGTTTCTCAACCGCCGCACTCCGGGAGAATCTTCGCAAGGGTGAAACCTTGCGCGGTGTCCCGCGTTACTCCCGCTGCCGGGCAGGTTGTCTGCACCACATTCCGCCCCGGCAATGCCCCTATAGCGACCTCCAAGCGCTAGTCGGCCCGTCGGTCCCCCACCGGCGGGCCGATCCCATTTGGCCTAGTGGTTGAGCGCCGCCATGCCGCCCGGAACGTAGCGGTCGCCGACCGCCGCCCCAACAGGAGCCGCCTCGTCGAGCGCCTTGAGATCGGCGGCGCTCAGCGTCACCGCCGCGCCCGCGACGTTCTCCTCGAGATATTTGATCCGCCGCGTGCCCGGGATCGGCACCGTGCCCTGCGCGATGGTCCAGGCGAGCGCGATCTGGCCCGGCGTCACGCCCCTTGCCGTCGCGATCGCCTTGATCCGGTCGACGATCTTCATGTTCTGCGCGAGATTGTCGCCGGCGAGCCGCGGATAGGCGGCACGGCGGAAATCGTCCGGGGCGAAATCCTCGGTCGAGGTTACCCGCCCAGTCAGGAACCCGCGGCCGAGCGGCGAATACGACACGAACCCGATGCCGAGCTCCCGCACCGTCGCCAGCACCTCGTTCTGCTCCGGCGAGCGCTCGAACAGCGAGTATTCGGTCTGCAGCGCCGTCAGCGGATGCACTTTGTGCGCCCGCCGGATCGTCGCCGGCGCCGCTTCCGACACGCCGATGTAGCGGACCTTGCCCGCCTCGACGAGCCGCTTCAGCGCGCCGATCGACTCTTCGATCTGCACCTTCGGGTCGATCCGATGCAGGTAATAGAGGTCGACATAATCCGTCCCGAGATGCCGCAGCGAGCGCTCGATCGCCTTGTTGATGTAAGCCGTCGTTCCGTTGACCGCCATGCGCTCGCCGGCATCGCTGACCTCCGAGCCGACCTTGGTTGCGACCTTGACCTTGTCGCGCTTGCCCTTCAACGCCTTGCTGAGGAGAATTTCGTTCTTGAACGGCCCGTAGATCTCGGCCGTGTCGAAGAACGTGATGCCCAGCTCCATCGCCCGTGCGATGGTCGCGAGGTTCTCGGCCTCGTCGCTCGGCCCGTAAAAGGCGCTCATTCCCATGCAGCCGAGACCTTCGGTGCTCACCGTCAGCCCTTGGCTGCCGAGCTTGACCTGCTTCATCTTCTTTCCTTCTTCAAACGTTACGCGGAGCACGAGCCATGGCCCTGCACCGCTTCATCGCAGTTCTTGCAATCGTCGGCGGATGCACCGCCCTGGACCCATCGGTCCCCAGCATGGCGGCCGCGCCGCCTGCCGTCTCGTCATATTGTTTTGATCGCGAGCTCGACGACGGGCGTCCCCGCTCGATCTGCATCGCGCTCGCAACCTATACCGCCGACGTCTGCTCCGCCATAGAGCGCTCGGCGCAGGACTGGCATCTGCCACCGGGCTATCTCGCCCGCTTGATCTGGCAGGAGAGCCATTTCGATGCCAACGCCGTGAGCTGGGCCGGCGCCGAGGGCATTGCGCAGTTCATGCCGGAGACCGGGCGCCTAGAGGGTCTGGCCAATCCCTATAACCCCGCCGAAGAAATCTTCCGCTCGGCCGCCTATCTCGATGCCCTGCGCGACCGCTTCGGCAATCTCGGCCTCGCCGCAGCAGCCTACAATGGCGGCGAGAACGGTCTGGCGCGTTTCATCGCGGGTACCGGCTACCTCGCCGCCGAGACCCTCGATTACGTCGAGACCATCACCGGCGCGCCGGTGACCGACTGGATCGCCGGAACGACTCGCCCGTCCGACTTCGCCCTCGACCCCACCAGGCCCTTCGAGCCCGCCTGCGTCGCAATGGCCGCCAACGACGCCACCTCGACCTTCACGCCGCCGACCGCCATCGTTCAACCCTGGGGGATCCAGCTCGCGCAGTTCTTCTCGGCAGCCACGGCGCGTCGCGCTTTCGCTCGCATCCAGGCCCGCTACGATGCCGTTCTGGGCAGTGAAACGTTGATGCTTGTCGCCAAACGCAACGCCAGTTTCGGGCCCGCCTTGCGCTTCACCGCCGAGATCGGCCGCGACACCCGCAACGCAGCCGAGTCCCTGTGCGCGTCTCTCGCGAAAGCCGGCGGCGCCTGCCTCGTCGTCCGCAACCGCTGATCAGACGTAGAGCACCAGCAGCAGGGCCGCCGTCAGCGTCAGCCCCACCCAGTTGTTCGACTTGAACACCCTCAGCGCGCTCTTGGCACTCTTCGGCTCGAGCGTCACCAGCTGCCAGCCGAGCAATCCCGCCGGCACGATCGCGATCAGCACGAACACGCTGATATCCGCGACGAGCGCCGTCGCGACCAGCCAGCAGATCGCGGCGGCCGCATAGAAGATGCCAACCGCGATCTTGACGTTGTCGCCGAACAGCCGCGCCGTCGACTTGATCCCGGCGAGCGCATCGTCCTCAACATCCTGCAGCGCGTAGATCGTGTCGTAGCCGATCACCCAGAAGATGCAGCCCAGATAGAGCAGCAGCGGCGGCAGGCTGAGGCTGCCGATCTGCGACGTCCAGCCGACCAGCGCGCCCCACGAAAAGGCAAGCCCCAGAAACAGCTGCGGCCACCACGTGATCCGCTTCATGAAGGGATAGATCGCGACCAGCACCAGCGACAGCACCGCCAGCTCGATCGTCAGCAGGTTGAACGTCGCGACCACCGCCGCGCCCACCAGCAGTTGCAGCGCGAGAAAGATCGCCGCGCTCCGCTTGCTCACGCGTCCCGCCGCGATCGGCCGGCTACGGGTGCGCTCGACGCGTTTGTCGAGATCGGCGTCGACGATATCGTTGAGCGTGCAACCGGCCCCGCGCATCGCAATCGCGCCGATCAGCATCAGGATAAGCGCCTGCCAGTTGAAGCCGCGGGTCGGGTCGGCCAGCGCCGCCAGCGCCAACGCGTAGCCGCACGGCCAGAACAGCAGCCAGAAGCCGATCGGCCGGTCCCAGCGCGCCAGCCGCGCATAGGGCTTCAGCCATTCCGGCGCAAACCGATCGACCCAGTTTCCGTGGCGCGCGTCAGCCACGGCACCGGCGGCGCGGGTGGGACTTGGCATGCTGGGCTCCTCCATGCGGTAATGCGAATATCCCGCCCCGATCGTCGCAACGCAATGCCCCGCGCCCACAGCAACCTGCCGCGCCTCTTCGTCGAGGCCGACCTCGCCGCCGGAACGCCGGTCTCCGTCGACGGCGATGCCGCCAATCATCTGCTTAACGTCCTCCGGCTCAGGGAAGGCGACGCCGCGGTGCTGTTCAACGGCCGCGACGGCGCCTGGCTCGCGCGCCTCACCCGCACCGGCAAGAAGGTCGCCGAGCTGGTGCCCTCGGAGCAGACAGCGCATCAGACGCCGGTGTCCGACCTCTGGTTCGGCTTTGCGCCGCTCAAGGTCGGCCGCCTCGACTATCTGGTGCAGAAGGCGACCGAGATGGGAGCAGGGGTCATCCAGCCGGTCGTCACTGAGTTTACCCAGGTTCGCCGGCTGAAGCCCGACAAGCTCGCCGCCTATGCGCGCGAGGCCGCGGAACAATGCGAGGTTCTAACCCTGCCGTCCGTCGCTCCCGAGATCGAACTGCGCGCTTTGCTCGCCGGCTGGCGCACGACCCAGGGCCTGCGCCGGCTGATCTTCGCCGATGAGAGCGCCCCCTCCGCATCGCCCGTCGACCAGGTCTCAGCGCTCGAGGGTCTCCCGGTCGGCCTGCTGATCGGCCCCGAGGGCGGTTTCTCCGAGGCCGAACGCGTCCTGCTGCTGTCGCAGGACTACGTCGTCCCAATCAGTCTCGGGCCCAGAATCCTGCGCGCCGACACCGCCGCCGTGGCCGCTCTGGCGGTGGTCCAGTCAATCATCGGCGATTGGCGATAAAGCAATTGCTTTCGGGGCCGCGGCGGCTATGTTCCGCGCCGAGCCGGCCTGAGCCCGGTGGTTCAGGGAGTCCTTATGGCCGGCGCCGATCAATCGCCTCTGCTCACCTCGCGCGCGCAGATGATCGAGGTGATGGCCCGTGGCGCCAAGCCCAGGGCCGAGTGGCGCGTCGGCACCGAGCACGAAAAGCACGTCTACCGGAAGGCGCCGATCCGCGCGGTCCCCTATGAGGGTCCGGATGGCATCCATGCCCTGCTGGAGAGCATAAAAGCCCGCACCGGCTGGCAGTATTTCTACGACGGGCAGAACCCGATCGGCCTCCGGAACAGCGGTCCGGTCGGCGGTATCTCGCTCGAGCCCGGCGGCCAGTTCGAGCTCAGCGGCGCCCCACAGCGCACCATCGACGATGCGGCGAAAGAGCTCGACGCCCATCTGGCCGACTGTCGCGCCGTCGGCGGCCCGCTCAACATCCATTTCCTCGGCCTCGGCACGACCCCCGTCTGGGCGGTCGACGACCTCAGGCGCATGCCGAAATCGCGCTACGGCATCATGACCCCCTACATGGAAAAGGTCGGCACCCTCGGCACCTCGATGATGTACCGCAGCGCCACCATCCAGGCCAATCTGGACTTTGCCGACGAACCCGACATGGTCAGGAAGCTGCGCGTCTCGCTGGCGCTGCAGCCGGTCGTCACGGCGCTCTTTGCCAATTCGCCCTTCATCGACGGCAAGCCGTCAGGCTATCTGAGCTTCCGCTCGCACATCTGGCTCGACACCGATCCGGCACGGACCGGCATGCTGCCTTTCGCGTTCGATCCGGGGTTCGGGTTCGACCGCTACGTCGAGTATGCGCTCGACGTGCCGATGTATTTCGTCATCCGCGACAAGCGCTATATCGACGTCGCTGGCGAGAGCTTCCGCGCCTTCATGCGCGGCGAGCTGCCCCAACTGCCCGGCGAGAAGCCCACCGTCACCGACTGGGAAAATCACCTCTCGACCCTCTTCCCCGAGGTCCGCCTCAAGAACTACCTCGAGATGCGCGGCGCCGACATGGGCGATCGCGACCACATCCTCGCCCTGCCGGCGTTGTGGGTCGGTCTGCTCTACGATGATGGTGCGCTCGCCGCATGCTGGGACCTCGTCAAGTCCTGGAGCGTCGAGGAAATGTGGGCACTGCGTGTCGCAATTCCCAGAACGGCGATCCACACCCCGTTCCGCGCTCGTCCCGTTTCCGATATAGCCCGCCAGATCGTCGAGCTCAGCCGCGCCGGACTGAAGCGGCGAGGGCTGCGCGAGGAGCGTTATCTCGCCCCGCTCGACGAGACGCTGAGGCTCAACAAGACGCCCGCCGAGCGCTGGCTCGACAAATATCACGGCGAGTGGGCAGGGGACCTGTCCCGTATTTTCGACGAAGCCGAGATGTGAGGCCGAGGTTCCAGCCCTTCTCCCCTTGAGGGAGAAGGTGCCCGAAGGGCGGATGAGGGGTTGGTCCCACATCCGTGGTGGACGAGAGAACCCCTCAGGGCCAGCGGTCTGTCTACTCCGCCGCCGCGGCGACGTGCGCCTCGACCGTATCGAGATTGCCCATCTGCGTAACGATGTGCTGCGCCAGCGCATCATAAATGCCGCCATAGGCATGGCTGCCGCGCATCAGCGCGATCTCGGCATTGGGCAGCCGCGGCAGCCGCGCGTCCTCGGCGATCGCCAGCATGCCCGGCTGCAGCGCGCTTTCGGGCAGGAACCCCACTGCGAGGTCGGTCAGCACGGCGCTGGCGATGCCAAGCGCGTTGCACGAGCTGAACGCGATGCGATAGTCGCGTCCGACGCGCTCGAGCGCTCGTGTCGCGGCATCCTTCCACTTGCACGGATTGCCGCCGGCGATCGGCAGCGGGTCCGTCGTCAGCGCCCGTCCGCCCTGCGCCGCCACCCAGAACATCGGCTCGATCCGGAACAGCTCGCCGAACTCGCGGTTCGTGCCCTGCGTGAACACGATCACATCGTAGCGCCCGTGCTTCATGCCCTCGAGCAGCTCCTGCGAGGACGCACAGTTCACGTCGATGACGATGCGGGGATGCGTCTTCTGGAAGCTCGACAGGA
>Ga0265313_10000723_pt1 | contig 33988 bp, 16 predicted proteins | sample 4123metaG_FD_203122 | JGI IMG/M metagenome (GOLD analysis project Ga0265313, IMG submission 203122) | Rhizosphere microbial communities from Carex aquatilis grown in University of Washington, Seatle, WA, United States - 4-1-23 metaG | ecosystem: Host-associated > Plants > Roots > Rhizosphere >... | reverse complement strand
AATAAGTAGTCGCGAGAAGTAGTCGCGGGCGCGCACGCCCTCTCATCGTCCTTCGCGAAACGCCCGAAGCGCGTTCGCGATGGCGTCGGCCAAGAGCTGACGGTACTCGCCTCCCGCGAGGCGCTGCTCGTCGGTGGCGTTCGAGATGTAGCTCGCCTCGAAAAGCACGGCGGGCATGCGCGCCCCGACGAGGACATAGAAGCCCGCGGCGTGAACGCCGCCGTCGACGGCGTCACCGTACTTCGACTGGACCGCCGTCGTCGACGCGCGCAGCAAGAGCTCGGCGAGGCGCCTGGAACGACCCGAGCCCTCGGCCATGCGCAGGCCCCCCAGGATCGATGCGAGCTCGGCGCTTGCCGGCTGGGTGGTCGCGTTCTCGCGCGCAGCGACGCGCGCGGCAACTTCATCGCGGCTGGTGTCGAGGACGTAGGACTCGATCCCTCGCCGCACCCTTCCTTCGCTCGCATTGCAATGGATCGATACGAACAGGTCTGCGCCAAACGCGTTCGCCCGGGCCGTGCGCTCTTCGAGCGACACAAACCGGTCGTCCTCGCGGGTGAGCATCACCTGAATCCCCTGCCCTGCGAGCACGGGAGCGACGCGCCGAGCAATGTCGAGAACCACGTCCTTCTCCGCCAGACCCGTCGGCCCGCGCGCCCCCCTATCCGAGCCCCCATGCCCGGGATCGAGCACCACGCGAGAAAGCGTACGCGGACCGTTTCCCCGGATCCCGGGAGGACGACGAGCCACATCGATGACGACGCGATACGGCTCCTGCATCTCGAAGACCCGCCTCCAGACATGGCCGTCGAACTGAAGCCAGACACGCGAACCGGTCGTGGTGGCCTCTGCCCCAATTCGCGGGACGATGCCCTGGGACGGGAGGTCGTTTTGAATCGGCCCGAGCTCGACCCCGTCGAAATCGAGGAAGGTCCGCGGGTCGGCTCCGCCCGTCGGGACGTCGTCCCCGATCCGGTACGGGGTCGGACGGTCCAGCGCGACGACGACGCGCGCTGCCTCTGGGCCTGACCAGCCTTCCACGCGCGTGATCCGGGGGGGTCCGGAAGGCGCGGCCGCGTCGGACGGCGCCGCAGAGGCCAACGTTCCCTCGCCGACGAGCTGGTCGTCGATCGCGTCGAGCGCCGCCCGATCCGGGCGAAACGCAGCGAGAAGGGCGAGCCGGTCTTCGAGCGACCTTCGGCACGACGAGACGGCTCCGGCGTCTGCCTCGGCCGCCCAAGCGAATCGCCGCTCCGCGCGGTGGAGCTCGGCGTAGGCAGCGGTGGGGTCACGCGCTACGTCGCCTGTCAGCTGCGCACCGGCGAGCGCCGCTTCACAGGCGCCGGCGGCGTGCACCCCGCGCGACGCCTGGTCGTAGAGATCGATGGCCTCGCGGCCGTCCTCCGCGTGGCCCTCCAAGCGCCAGAGACGTTCGAGAAGGCGCCCCGCGGCCGTATAGAGCGCGGTCGCCCGAGCGCCGCTGCCCTCGCGGGTTGCGAGGGCTTCGGTGGCACGAGAAATTGCTTTAAGCTGAGGGCGTGCCGGAAGCTCGGCCCGTCCCTCGGCGATGGCCGTTCGGAAGGCGATGTCCTCCTCGTTCCGTTCCGTTGCATCCTCTCCCTTTCCAGGGCCCGCCGTGTCCCTCTTGCAGGCGAAAAGCGCAAATGCCGTCAAGACGGACGCGATCCGGGCGCGTTGGCGGCCCCCCGATCCTTGGGTATAGCCGTAGAAGGGATTCTTCCGACTCGTTGGTGCGCTCGCCGCGCGCTGAAGGAGAACCACGTGACGACCAAACCCATATACGCGGACCGCGCCACCGGCCAAACGTATTCCAGCGCCAGCGCGATGGTGAACGCGTATCTCGCGCGTTTCGGCGCGCGCGCCCAATGCGCCGCGGAACCGCTCGATCCCGGCGGCTACACGCAAATCCGCAAAGGATCGGCGACGGTCGGCGTGAACGTACTCGAAGACCACGGCGTTCTCCTGTTCGTCGCGCCCATCATGCCCGTGCCCCTGACGGGACACGAGACTCTGTATCGACGGCTGCTCGAGCTCTCCTTTCTCACGACCTCGGATGCGGCGTTTGCAGTCGATGCCCAGCGAAACGAGATCGTCGTTCGCGCGCTTCGACGGCTCTCCGGGCTCGACTACGAAGAGTTCGAGGATCTCCTGGAAACCGTCGCCAAGGTCACCGACGACTGGGACGACCGCCTCCGCGCCGAGTTCGCGCAATGACTTCGGTCGGTCCAAGGGCCAGGCCACCCTCCCCGGACTGAAGTTACTCCAGTTCGGGTGCACGGCCGGCGGTCGGGTGTTACGCTTTCCCACGAATCATGGCTTTCCCGACCGATCCGCCAAATCCGGCCGGAGCGAGCGCCTCGGCGTTTGCGAACGCGCGCATCACACCGGAGGAGGCCGAGAGGCTCGCCGCGACGTTCCGCCCGTCTTGGGAGGCCGACGAAGCACCGGTCTCCGCGCCGAGCGCGCGGTTCGACGCGGACCCCCTCGTTCCGAGGGCCGGCCGAACCCAGGCCGACGTGCGAGGCGCCGTGCACGCCCTCAACGGAACGCATGCGCCGGCCCCCGCGACGGTCCTTCACGACGAACCGGCCAACTCCGTCATCATCGACGGGGATCCGCGCGGGCAGGACATTTCGACGGCCGAAGGGGCGCCGCCGGAATCGGCCCGGATGGCAGGAGCCCCGTCGCCCCAGGCGCAGCTGCTCCAACAGCGCACCCTGGTCATGGCCGCCCAGCGCACCCTGGTGATGCCAACTGCACCGACAGTCGTGCGCGCGGGGCGTAGGAACATGCCTTCGATCGACCTGAGCGAGGTCGATTTCGGAAAACGAGCCAAGTGGGCGCTCTGGCTCGGACTCGGCGCGGCGGCGCTCCTTCTCGTGGGCGTGAGCCTATGGTTCGCGACCGCCGCTTCGCAGGAGCGAGCGATCCCGATTCCACCGGCCGAGAACACCACCGCGACTGGGCAGATCCGCGTCCCCCCGCCGCCCGCCGAGACCGTTGCGGCTCCGCTCATCCCGCCAGCCCGATCGGCCGAGCCGGCTCAGTCGGCGACCGCGCCGGCGCTATCGAGCCTGCCAGCGCAAGCAGCGGCGCCGTCGCCATCCCCCGCTTTGCCCGCGCCGCCGGTCCCCGTCGCGGCGCAGCCACCGGCCATGGTGGCGCAGCCACCGCCCGCGGCTGCCCCACCTCCACCGACGGCGCCCCCCCAACGTGTGGCGGTTCCGGCAGCCCCCCGGCCCCCGGCCTGGACTCCTCCCCCCGCCCCCCCGAAGCCCGCTCAAAAGCCAGCCAAGACAGGTCCGACGATCGTCCACGATGTGCCGTTTTAGCGAGCTCCGGAAAAGGAGAGTTAGACCGCCAAGGCGCCAAGGACGGCCGACCCGGACGATTCGAATGGTCCCCGACGATTTTTCTATCGGCGTCGCTGGCGTCCTGGAGGCGTTGGCGTCGTCTCCGCGGTTTTCAGCAGCCCTTCGCGCTTTACACGGGGACAATCAAACAGGCACGATTGGCGTCTTATGACGACTCGCCCCATTGCCACGGCTTTGCTTCTCGCCTTGGCACCCCTCGCGTACGCGCCCGCGGTCCGCGCCCAAGCCCCTGCCGAGGACCCCACGACAGCGATGGCCCGGGCGCGGTTCAAGGAGGGAGTCGACTTCTACGACAAGGGCGAGTTCGAGCAGGCGCGGGCGTCCTTCCTACAGGCCTACGCGCTGAAGAAGCACCCGGCCGTACTTCTCAATCTAGCGTGGAGCTGTCTGAAGAGCGCGCACCCGCTCGAGGCAGAACGCTATTTCAAACAGTTCCTCACGGAGGGCAAAGACATTGGCGAGAAGCAACGCGCCGACGCGAACGACGGTCTCGCTCAGGCCCGCGCAAAGCTCGGACGAATCGAAGTAGTCGCGGGCGCGGGCGCGGAGGTGGCGATCGACGGGGTCGGGGTCGGCACCGCGCCCCTCGCGGATCCGGTCGTCGTCGAAGCGGGAGCGCACACCGTCAAGTTCAAGAGTCCGGAAGGGACGACGGACACGCAGAGCATTACCGTGATGGGCGGGGAAAAGGCCGTCGCGCACGCGAGAATGACGGGCACCGCCGGGCCCGCGGCGGTCTTGCCGCTGCCGCCCCCACCTGCGACGGAGCCCTCGCCGCCGCCTCTTCCGCCGCCTCCGCCGCCGGCGACCGCGCAATCCAGTACGGACGAGACGAGCGTTGTCACCACTCCGCCGCCGCCCGCCGAGGCGCCGGCCCCGGGCGGGGGACGGAAGGGCGCGCTCGACGCCCCCAGGGACGTGGTCCCGGTGATTGTGCTCGGCGCCGTGGCGATCGCCGGCTACGCCGGAGCCGTGATGGCGCTCGCGTTCAAGCAACAGGCACAAGACAAGGCCGATCAGGTCGCCGGGACGATCGTGATGCACGGCGGATGCCCTTCGAGCACGTACCAAGCGTTCTGCGACGCCTACACGACCGACGCGAACAACGTGAACGACGATGCGACGTTCGGGAACATCGCGCTCGGCGTGGGCATTGCGGCGACGGTCGGGACCGTCGTGTACTGGTTCGCGGCCGACAAGGGCGACGGTTCTCACGCGTCCTCGCAACCGGTCGTGACCCCACTTTTGGGCCCGAACCTAGGCGGTCTCTCCCTCGCGGGCCGCTTCTAGGCCGTGCCTAGGATTGGGTAATCCGCCGGGCGTGGCGCGAGTCAGGGATACGCGAACACGCGAATGGGCGCGGGCCGGGTCCCGTCGGCTCCGGGCTCGCGGATCAGCGCGGCCACCGAGCAGCCTTCGTCGTCGCAACCCGAGTCGGCGATCGCGTCCGCTGGCTGCTCGATTCGTCCCGCAAGCACGCCGTCCGCGCGGAACACGCGAAACGACAATCCGGCCACGGGCGCCGCTTTCGGAGATTGGGCGGTGCGCCGCTCGACCCAAGCCACCAGGGAACCGCTCGGCGCCGAGGCGATCCAAAAAGGCCCGCGCGAACGATCGCAATCTGCCGAGGCGAGCGGCACGATCGACTCCTCGCCCGTCTTTCGATCGACCCGAAGGGCTCGCACGCTCTCGGCCGCAGCTCCGCCCTCGGCGCAGGCGTCGTCGGCGTCATGCGTCACGACGATGACAATTCCCGTGGCATCGCCGTCGACCGTCACCACGTCGTCGTCGGTCGAGAGGGAATGCTTCAGCTTTCGCCACGGGCCAGGAGCGCCACCCCGGGGCACTTCGCGCAGCGCCACCGCACCCGAGGTCCCGATTCGCACCAGGCCGAGATCATCGCCGATCGAGAACGCGTCGTGTTCGCGCTCGTCGTCGCCGAAATCGACGTTCCGCATGAGGGCCGCCGGCGAGCGGGCCGCGGTGTCGCCTGGGATGAAGGTGGAGGCCGTCAGGTCGTCGTCGCCGTCGCCGAGTACGACGACGTCGTGGTCCCCGCAGACCAAGGTCGGATCGCGATCGGGCGGCAGTGTGAGGACATCGCGCGCCTCGAGGTCGGCCCACCGTCGCGCCCGGACTCGGGCCCGCCCGGCCGCGCGCGTTCCGATCCACGCCAACCCATCCGCCGTTCCGCAAAATGTCCCGCCGATCTCCACGGGATCCCCCCGCGGCTCGCCGCGAGGCCCCAGGAGCACCAACGTGCGGGAAACCCTTCCCTCGTGCATTCCCCTCCAAAACACGGCGACACCGCTGGCCGCCGGCTGGAGCCGGAGCTCCGCGTCGACCGTCCAAGTCACGCCCCGGAGCGCGTCGGCCGACCACACCACCGTGCCTTGGACAAGCGCCATCACCCGAACGATCCCCTCGGCCGCCACGAGGCCGGCGACGACATTGAGGCCGCCGACGCGAGTCGCCCCGATCGGCGCAGAGAACACGCCCAGATCCGACGTGGGCCGAGCGCCCGCTTCCACCGCTGCCGGCGCCGCGTCCGTCCCGTTCGTCGCCTCGCGCTTGGCGTTCATGCCGCCGCGCGTGCAGCCGGCGAGCAGCGCAGGCACGAGACACGGTAAAGGCACCGCCAGCCGCGCCAGCCCGCCCCTGTCCTTCACGCAGCCTAGCCGCATGGAGGGCGACGGTAGCAGAGGCAGTCCTCAAGCCCCCAGCAACTTACGAAACGATGTGCGCGGCATGCCCGCAGCGCGAGCGGCGGCGCTGAGGTTGCCACCGTTCCCGCGCAGCAGCGCCTGAGCTCCTTGCGGCGTGAGCCCGAGCTGCCGCGCTGGCCGATCTCTGCGAAGGGCGCGGTCGATGTCGTCGGCGTCGATGCTTCCCTGCCGAGCGGACGCGTCGGCGGCTCGGCAGAGTACGTTTCTCAACTCGCGCACGTTGCCGGGCCAGTCGTGTCCAGCGAGGCGCGCAAGGGCAGCGGAGGTCAAGTTGCGGAGGCCAACCTGCGGGGCGAGTTGGGACAGCAGTTCTCGGGCTATTGCCGGGATGTCCCCGCGCCGCTCTCGGAGCGCCGGGACGCTCACCACGAAGCATTCCAGCCGGTGGAAGAGATCTCGGCGAAAGAGACCCGCCGTCACGCGCTGTTCGAGTGGAGCGTGCGTCGCCGCCACGACCCGAACGTCGGCGCGCTTGCCGGAGCCCGGAGCGCCGACCCGACGAATCTCGTAGCCGTCGAGCGCGCGAAGGAGTTTGGGCTGCGCTTCGAGAGGAAGGTCGCCCACCTCGTCGAGAAAGAGCGTACCGCCCTCGGACTCTGCAAACGCGCCGATTCGCCGGGCGTGCGCGCCGGTAAACGCGCCTCGCTCGTGGCCGAACAGCTCGGTCTCGACGAGCTCCCGAGGCAGTGCCGTCACGTTGATTGCGACGAACGGCCGGGACCTTCTCGGCCCTTCGAGATGAATTGCGCGGGCGATGAGCTCTTTGCCGGTCCCACTCTCGCCCGACACGAGCACGGGCAGCGCGTGCCGCGAGAGCCGCCTCACCTGATCCGCCAGTCGCCGCATCGCGACCGAGGCCCCGGCGACGCCCGGGAGGGGATCGCCCGGGGGCTGCGCCGGTTCACGCGAGTCGGCCGAGAGCACGACGAGCGTGCACCGCCCGATTGAGATCGCCGTGCCTGCGCGCGCCCAGGCTTCCCGAACGCGGGCGCTGCCGACGAACGTGCCGTTGCGCGAGCCGAGGTCCTCGATCGCGACCCCGGTACCGAGCACGCTGAGAGTGCAGTGGCGCGCGCTCACCGTCGGGTCGCGAACGACGACATCGGCCGAAGGGGAAGTGCCGACGATCAGCGCCTGGGTTCCGAGGGGAACGCGTCGCGTCTCGGCCTCGTCTTGAACCTCTACGAGCCACCCGCCGGCGAACGGGAGCGTGACAATCTCCGCCGTGGACGAAAGGCGTGGTTCCTCGATCGTCGACGACATGCCCCGACCTCGCTTTCACGTGCCCTTCGGCGCGCGAGGGGCGGAAGTTGCGTAAGACGCGATTCAACCCCCTTTGGCGTCCCTGACCACCGCGGCGGTAGCTCTCTCTCGCCTTTGCGTCCGCGCCGGAAGCTTGCCGCCTACCCGACCGCGATGCCGAGCGTCTTCCGGACCGCGAAGTACTGCTCGCTCACCGAGAACACGAGAAGCTCCTTCATTTTCTCGGCGGGCGGCAGGTCCCCGGGAAGCTGCTGCTCGGCCGCGATGATCTTCTTCGCGATCTCGAGGTCCCCGCACAAAAGCAAGCCGGCACGGCACGCGGTGATCTCAGTCGCCTGCATCCAGCGCTTGAGGTCCGCCTTGGCGCCGTCTTCCATCCACTTTTGAACGACTATCTTGAGCGACTCGCGCTGCACGGGCTGTACGTGCTTCAAGAGCTCGGTCGCGGTCGCGTTCACGGCTTGGGCCATCTCGCCCGGCACGGTGAACTCCGGCATCACGATCTTCACCCCCGCAAAGAGAATGACCTTCAGCTCGTTGAGCGTCGGAAAGAGATTCTTGATGTAGTGCTCTCCGCGATATCCCGAGAGGTGCTTACCGACGATGAACACGAGCTCCTGAGGCGTGAAGCCCGTGAGGACGGTCTGGCCGGCCACGCTGGCGGGGGGCGTAGCCGCAACTGCGATGAGCGCCCCCGGTACGTCGTTGCGCACGTAGAGCTCCGGGATGGCCACGCCGAGCACCTGGGCCGCCCACCCGAACGTCTTCGCGAACGTCACCGTGCTGGTCGCCGGATCTTGCTTGAAGCGCCGATCGAGGACGGGAAGCTGCTTTTGAGATCGCAGCTGGTTGGTCTTCGCGATGATGGCCGCCGGAGTCAGCATCTCGAAGATTTTGCCGATGTAGAGATTCTCGTCCCGGTGGAAGACGTTCCTCACCCAGGCCTCGTTGTCGAGGCGGCTCTTCACCTGCGGCATCCCCTTCGGCCGGTAGTCCTCGAAGAACCGCTGCTCCTCGTCGTCGGTCTTGTGCAGGAAAGCGAGCGCCGCGCACATGCACCAGGCGCGGTCGTACTCGTGCATCCGGAGGTAGAGCTTGTACAAGCTTCGATACGGGTCGACGCGGAGCGGATCCTTCTGGAGGACGAGCGCGTGCTCGCCGACCGCGGCCTCGGTCTGGTCGGTCGCCTCGTAGAGCTCCGCCAAAATCTGGCGCTCGACAGCCTCGTCCGGCTTGAACCGCGTCGCCATCTTGAACGATTCGATCGCACTCGTCGTGTCGCGGAGCCGGTCGCGATAGATGAGGCCGAGGTTGTGCCAGAGATTGAACTCGAGCTCCGGATTCGACACGTTCGCCGTCGACATCCGGCGGAGCATCTTCCGGAACGCCCGCTCGAGAGCCTTCCAGTCTTTCTTGGTCGTCAGAAGCTTGTTGATGCGCTCGAACGCCTCGAGATATTGCGGGTTGAGATCCAGCGCCTCGCTGAAGAGCTCTACGGCCTTGTCCTGATCGCCCTCCTTGTCCCGATAGAGCTGCGCCATCGTATAGAGGAACTTGCTCTTCCGACCCGGATCCTTCTCGCTGTCGGCGATCGCCTGCAAGGTGTCGATCATTTTCGACCAATTCTCGGTCGCTTGGTAAAGCGCGATGAGCTTGTGGAGGAGCCCGGGGTTGAAGGGCTGGATCTCACGAGCCTCTTCGAGGGCTTCGATCGCTTTGCGCGGATTCTTGTCCTCGTCGTTCCAGACGTCGGCGATTTCGTTCAGCAAGCGAAAGCGCTCGCCGGCCTCGAAGACGTTGTCCAAAATCTGCCTGCGATACGCGACGACTTGTTTCCAGTCGCGGAGCTCGCCGTAGAGCGCGACCAAAGCCTCGAGCGTAGCGGGGTGCGACGGCTCGACGGCAAGCGCCTTCTCGAAATTGTTGATCGCCTGCTTCGGCTGCCCTTGCTCGCGCTTGATGCGGCCCAGGCGGTAATACACGTCCGCTCGGGCGGCGCTTTCACCCTCGCCGAGTGCGGTCAGTACCTTCTGGTAGTTCGCGAGCGCCGCTCCCCAATCCTTCAGCCGGAAGCACACATCGGCGAGGCCCCGGATCGTGGTCTGGTCGGTCAGGTCGAGCTGGAGTGCCGCCGAATAGGCTTTGAGAGCCTTGTCGTCCTTGCCGACCGCCGCGCAGACCTGCCCGAGCTTGTTTTGCAGGACATGTTGCTCGCCGCGATCGCGCTTGCTCGCCTTGCGAACGAGCATGTCGAGCAGAGGCTCCGCCTTTTGCCACTGCTCTTGTTCGATGTAGTGGTCCACGAGCGGCGACGCGGCGTCTTCGTTCTCCGGGTCGACCCCGTACGCGGATTCCCACGCCGCGATCGCGCCTTCGTGATCCCCGAGCATCTCCTGGCGGAGCTTTCCGAGCTCCACGAGGAGCCGGGCTCGCTGGCGAGCCGACTGCGTGTGGGTCTGCTCTTCGTCGAGGTATCGCGCGGCCTTGTCGTAGTCCGTACTGTCGATCGCGATCTGGCGCAGCGCGGCCAGCGTCGGCAGGTGAGCCGAATCGAGATCGAGGGCCATCTCGTAGCGCTCCTGCGCCGCGACGCGGTCTCCGAGCCTCTCGTCGAGTGCCTTTCCGATTCGGTAGAATGCGTCCACCCGCTGCTTGGGATCCTGGGTCAGATCCGCGACGCGCGTCATGAAGGCGATCGATTGTCCGCCGTCACCCAGCTTGTCATAGAGCTTCGAGAGCGCATCCAACGCCGCGACGTTCTCGTCGTCGAGGTCGACGATGTTCTTGTACGCGTCGATCGCGCGCTCGGCGTCGTCCACCTCGTCGGCGTACACCTGCGCGATCGCGCCGAAGAGCTCGATCTTGGTCTTGCGGTCCAGCGTCGCCGAGATGTGCCGCTCGTAAGCGTTCACGAGCTCGAGCCACTGCCGGAGCTTGCGGTAGCTTCGCTCGAGCTTGAAGTAGGCGTCCTCGTTGTTCGGATCGATCTCGATGACCTGTTCGAGGCGTCGCGCGGCAAGATCCGCCTTCAGGAAGTGCTCCTCGTGCAACGTGGCGAGCTGCATGAGCGCGTCGATGCGCTCGCGCTCGGTCGTCACGCAGTCGAGCTGTCGTTCGAGCACGGACACGAGCTCGGGCCACTGGGTGAGCGCCTCGTACACGCGCGCCAGCCCTCGGAGCGCGCGCAAATTGGTCGGCTCGATTTCGACGACCTCGCGATAGCTTTGCGCCGCTTTCGCGAGATCGCCGATCGTGGTCTCGTGCAGCTGCCCGATCCGCAGCTTGGTCGAGGCGATTTCGCTGGTGTCTCGCAGGGCGGGCACTTTGCGCTGCAGGATGTCGACGAGCTCGCGGTTTTGGCCGCGGCCCGTGTAGATCCGCTCGAGGTTCTCCAGTGCCGGCAGGAAGTTGGGGTCGATCTCGAGCGCCCGCTGAAAGTGGGCGATCGCCTGCTCCGGCTTCTGTAGCTGCGACTCGTTCAGTTCGCCGAGGTCGTTGAGGACCTCCTTGCGATCCATGTCGTTGGTCGCGACGTCGAGAGCCCGAGCAAGCGTCGAGGCCATCTGCTGCCAGTTGCCGGCCTTCTTGTACAGGCTCGAGAGCTGGCGCATCGCGCCGACGTTGAGTGGGTCGAGCTGGATGATCTGCGCGTAGTAGGGCTGCGCGTATTCCGGGTGCCCGAGATCGTCGCCGTACCACTTGGCCAAGTGCAGACAAAGGCGGATCTTGTCGCTGCCTTCCGTCTGGTGCTTCAGCCAGCCGTTGACCGTCTGGATCACTTCGGTCCACCGGCCCGTGGCTTGCGCCATCCGCTCGAGATACCGCGCGGTCTCGCGGTTGTGGAAATCCATCTCGAGCGCGTTTACCAGCGCGTCGAGGGCCTGGTCCTTGTCGTCCAGCTTCTCCTCGAAGACGCGTGCGATCTTTCGCAAGAGCTCCGTCTTCTCGCCCGTGTCCTCGCGCCGATCGAGGCGGGAGAGGTAGAGCTCGATGAGCGCTTCCCATCGTCCGGCCGCGACGTGCAGCTTCTCCAGCTCGGCGAAGGCCTCGTTTTCCTGGGGGTCTATCTCGAGGATCTTTTCGAACGCCTCGCGTGCACCGTCCGGCTCGCCGACCCGGTCGCGCCATAGGGCCGCGATCGCGCGGAGCTCGGCAATTCGCTCCGCCGGCTCTTCCAGCACCGCCGCCCGCTGCATGCGAACTTCGACGACGGACGTCCACTTCTCTTCGCCTCGGTAAATCGCGTCGAGCGCGTCCATCGCTTCGAAGTCTGGCCCAACCTCGAGCAGCTTGCGCCACGATTCCGCCGCGTCGTAGGGCTGCTGCAGCGCGTCGCCGTACGTGCGTCCGAGCTCGCGGTAGATTTCCTTCAACGCGTCCGGCTCGAGCAGCGGCGCCGCGCGATCGACGAGCTGGTGAAGCGCCGCGACAAGCTCATTCGGGTCGCCCTGCCTCCTGCGCAGATCGGCGATCGCGCCCAGCGACTCGAGGTTCGCGTAGTCGATGTCAAGGACGCGGCCATAGTCTTCCAGCGCGGCGTCGTCGCGTCCGAGCTTTTCACTCGTCACGCGGGCTCGGCGCGTGAGCACGGCCACGCGGTCCTCGTCGTTCGCCGCGATGTCGTATTCCCGTTCCAGGACGTCGACCAGCTTTGCCCACTGGTCGAGCGATTCGTAGAGGTCGGCCAGAGCATGCAGCGCCTCTGGATCTTCGCCGCGGAGATCGAGCACGGCTCGCCACGTCTCGATCGCGCGCTCGGGCTGCCCGAGCTTCTCGGCGGCGAGCCGGGCGATCTTGGCGCGGATGTCCGCTTCGGCTGCATCGCCAGAGGCGGTCTCGAGCTCGCGCTGGTAGACGGCGCCCAACTCTTGCCAAGCTTCCTGAAATTCGTAGATGCGTGCCAGCGCCGCGATGGCCCCTTCGTGTGCCTTGTCCAGCTCGTCGAAGATTCGTCGATACGCGCGGATCGCGTCGGGAAGATTGCCGAGGCGGGTTTCGTAGATCTCGCCCAGGCGCGCGTAGCTCTCGACGAGCTCCATCGAGTCGGACGTGGCCTCGACGCGCATCTCGAGGACCTGGGCCAGGTCCAGCCACGAATCGACCGAGAGATAGATCCGGTCGAGGTTTGCCAGCGCCTCGAGATCCGTCGCATCGACGCCCAAGACATACTTGTACGTTTCTTCGGCTTTCGCGGCGTCCCCCAGCTCGTCCTCGAACGTCCGGGCGAGCCGCTTGCCGATGGTTCTCTGCACCGTCGGATCCGGGTGAGCGCCGAGGACGTCCGCGTAGGCATTGGCGATCTTTTCCCAGCCGCCGTCGACCACGGCGGCCAGACGCGACGCCTCTTCGCCCACTTTTTCGTCGAGCGGAAATTCCATGAGCGCGCGCACGTAGACGTCCAGCGTTTTCACCGGATCGAGCAGTTTGTCCTCGAAGAGCTCCGCCACCCGATAGTACGCACCGAGACGCTCGTTCTCTCCGCTCGTTTGAGCGAGCTGCGCCTCGTAGACGCGCGCGAGCTTGTCCCACTCCCCGACCGCGCGATAGAGCGGTTCGAGAATCTCCCCGACCTCGGCCTGCTTCCGGCCTGCTTCGAAGAGGGCCTCCAATGCGTGGACGGTGGCGTCGTGCTCGGGCGCGGCGGCGATGACCTCGCGATACGCGGCGATCGCGGCGTCCAGGTCGCCCAGCTTCGTCTCGCGGATCTGTCCGAGCCGGTACTTGAGCTCGAGGATGTCGTCGGGCGACTCGGCGACGTCGGCCTCGCGAGCCAGGATTTGCGCAAGCTCGGCCCAGCGTTCGGTCTGCGTGTAGAGCCGATCGAGGGCGCGGATGGCCGAGAGGTTTTCCGGATCGGCGGCGACCACGCGACCGTAGCGCGCAATGGCGCCCTCTACGTCGTCGAGCTGGACCTCGAAGATCTGGGCGCTGCGAACGCCGAGCTCGACGAATCGCTCGCCACGCTCGCTCTCCCCGAGCTTGTCGAGCTCCGAGTCGTACAGCGCGGCGACTTCTTGCCAGCGATTCACGGCCATGGCCAGTCGCTCGATATTTCCGAGGGTCTGCTCGTTGCCTGGGTCGAGGGGCAAGGCGCGCGCGTACGTGTGGAAGGCGGCCGGCAGATCTCGGAGCGCGCTTTCTTGAAGCGCTCCGATCCGGTGCAAGAGTTCGACCTTCCGGAACGGGTCGGTCGCGCGCCGGACTTGGACTTCGAGGACGCGAATGAGCTTGGACCAGTCGCCAGCCGCTTCGTAGATCGGCTCGAGCACCGCGGCCGCGCTGAGCGCGTCGTCGGCGACCTCTTTCAGGCCCTCGAGCGCGCGGAGCGTGGGCTCGTGGTCGGGCTGGGCGTTCAGTATTTCGCGATAAAGCTCGACGGCGCGCGGTACGTCGTCCAGGTGCTTTTCGTAGAGCGCGGCGATTCGGTACTGAAAGCTGATTGCTTCGTTCGGGTCGCCCGTCAACTCGCTCTCGTGCGAGAGCACCGACAGGAGCTCGGTCCAGTTCTGCGCCTGCTCGTAGAGAACGTCGAGCCGCGAGAGTGCCTGCAAATCGTCCGGGTCGAGCTCTAGAATCTTCTCGTACGTGTCGATCGCGCGCGCCACGTCGCCGAGCTCGCGCTCGTAGACCGCGCCCACCTGGTAATAAATTCCCTTCTTCTCGTCGACGTCCGCGACCAGATCGGCCTTCTTCGCGTAGACCGCGAGGAGCTCGGGCCAGCGCGAAAGTTCGAGGTAGCGCTTCACGAGCGCGTCGAGCGCGCGGAGGTCGTCGGGATCGATCTCGAGCACCTTGCTGTAGACGGAGATCGCCGCCTCCGGGCGATTGAGCACGTCTTCTTCGATCGCCGCCGCCTGGAACAGGGCGTCCTTCTTCTCCACCGAATCTTCGAGAATCTCGGACTTGCGCTGGAGCGTGATCGACAAATCCTGGTACCGCTCGGTCGCTCGGAAAAGCCGTTCGAGCGACCGCGCCGCGGAGAGATTCAGCGGGTCGATTTCGAGGACCTTGCGATAGAGGGCGATGGCCGCGTCGACGTTGCCGATATCGTCTTCGTTGGCCGAAGCGCTCATCATGTAGAGCGCGCTTGCCAGCGACGAATCGTCCACCTGCGCGGCAAGCTCCTGGAAGACGTTGGCCAGATCGGTGAAGCGCCCGGACGCGCGCGCCACCCGGTCGAGCTGCTCGCGCGTGCCATCGTTGCCCGGGTCCTCTTTGAGGGCGCGGGCGAGCGTCGCAAACGCCGACCCGAGGTCGCCCGCCGAGTCTTCGTAGAGTCGAGCCACGTAGTGCAGGAGCTCGACGCGCCGCGTGGCGTCGTCGCTGCGCCGCACTTGGACTTCGTGGACCCCGACGAGCTTCTGCCAGTCACCGGTGCGCTGGTAGAGCGGCTCGAGCAGATCGGCGATCGTAAGCTCGTATTTGGGGCTCTTACCGAGTCGCTCGAGCGCGGCCAATGCATCGACGTTGGCCGGAGCGCGTTCGAGGATTTGGCGGTATCCCTCGATCGCGACATCGACGAGTCCCATCTTGCTCTCGCGCAGCGCGGCAAGCCGCAGCAAGACGGCGATTTGCGCATCTTCGGTCGGCGCGAGAGTGAGCTGCGCCTCGAGGTTTTCGGCGAGATCGCTCCACATCTGCCGGCGCGTGAAGAGGTCGTCGAGCGCTTGGAGAGCGCGCACGCTCCCGGCGTCGAGCTCCAGCATCTTCTGATAAGCGCCGATGGCGTCGTCGGGGCGACCGAGCTCTGTATCGTAGATCTGCGCCATCGAGGCGTAGAGGGCCTCGCGGCTGCCGGCGTCGCCGGCTTGCTCGATCCGCCGCTGCACGACCCCGATCAGATCCTCCCACCGGCTCGTCCGCGTGAATAGTCGGTCGAGCGCGGCGAGCGCCTCTGCGTCGTCCGGATCGATGGCCAGCACCTTGTAATAGGCGGCCGCCGCCTCATCGACATCGCCGAGGCGATCGTCGATGGCGGCGATTCGGAGCCAGTAATCGCGGGCGAGCGCGGTGTCGGCCACGCTTGCCGCGAGCTCGCCGTAGAGTCCGACCAAGGCACGCTGCGCGCCCGATCCTTGCGCGACGTTCTCGATTTCATCGCGGGTCTCGGCGAGCGAGGGGTCGTCGCGAAGCGCCGACGCCAGCACGGAGAACGCCTGTCCGCTGTCGTTCACCCGATCCGCCCCGATGCGCGCCGCCTTGCGCTTGAGCGCGACCCGCCTTTCCAGGTCGGGCTCGTTCGCGCTGAGGATCTCGAGAACGCCGATGAGCTTCGACCAGTCGCCCCGTTCCTCGTAGATCGGCTCGAGGATAGTCGCCGCCTCCGCCCGCAGCTCACCGCCCAGCATCGACTCGAGCGCGTGGCGAGCCGCCTCGTGGTGAGGGTCGACGAGGAGGATCTCGCGGTAGTTCTCGAGGGCGCCCGCGGCGTCGCGAAGGTGCTTTTCGAGAGTTTGCCCGAGCCTGAGTTTCAGGTCCGTCAGTTGCTTGTCTCCGACCCCGAGCTCGATTCTGCGGCGAAGCACGCTGGCGTACGAGTCCCAGCGACCCAAACGGCCGTAGAGCACGTCCAGCGCCGCGAGCGATGGCGCGTCACTCGGGTCCTCGTCCAACACCTGCGCGTGCGTGCCGATCGCCTTGTCGATGTCCTTGAGCTCGTTTTCATAGAGGTTGGCGATGGCGTGGTTGATCGCCTTCTTCTCGTCGGCCGTGGTCGACAGGTCGCGCTTCTTCTCGTAGATGCCGAGGAGGTCGGTGAAGCGGACCGTCTGGCGGTAGAGCTTTTCGAGCGCCTCGATCACTTCTTCGTTGTCGCCGTCCGTTTCGTAGACGGTCCGGTAGACCTCGAGCGCTTCGTCCACTTTTTGCTGCTTGTCGACGAGGACGTGGCCCAACCGCAGCCGAAGCGCGACGCTGAGCGACACGTCGCGGCCCGCCTCGGCGATGGCGCGCCGGTAGGATGCGACGACCTCGTCCCAGCGCGAGGTCCCCGCGGCTGCGCGCTCGAGATCGTCGCTCGTCCGGGGGTCGGCGGGCGATAGCTCGAAGGCCGCCAGATACCGGTTGAACGCTTTCTGTGGGTCCTTGACCTTTCCTTCGTAGAGCGACGCCACCTGACGGTAGAGCTCGAGCTTGCTCGCGGGATCGCGCTCGTGTCCGAGCTTGACCTCGATGGCGTTCGCGAGCGCCTTGGAGTTGTTGGCGGCGGCGTAGATTGGGATCAGCGCCTCGGCCGCCTGGAGACTGTCCGCGTCGATCTCCAGGATCTTCTCGTAGGTCTTCGCGGCGCGATCCGGCTTTTGCTTCTTGTCCGCCCAGAGCTCGGCAATTTTGAAGAGGAGCGAGCATTTTGCGCTGGCGTTCGTCTCTTTGGCTTCTTGCTGCTCGAGGACGCGGATGAACTCGTCCCACTTGCCGCTTTCGGCGTAGAACCCTTCGAGGTCGTCCCACCGCGCGAGCGCGAGGTATTTCCGCTTGAGCGCGTCTTGCGCGCGCCGGTCGTTGGGGTCCAGCGTCAGAAGGGCGCGCCAGGCATTGACCGCTCCTTCGTCGTTGTTGAGGCGCTCGCCGTAGATCGTCGCGAGCTTGGTCAGCACCTGGATCTTGGCCGCGGGGTCAAACGTCGTTTCGACCTGCCGTTCGAGTACGGCCGCCAACTTCTCGAAGTCCTTGGCGCGCTCGTAGAGGCCAGCCAGCGCAGCGAGCGCTTCGACGCTCGCGTCGTCGTTGACGAGGACCTCTTGCCAAAGGTCGATGCACACCTCCGGCTTCTTCACGCGCTCGGTCGCGAGCCTCGCGATCTCCAGAAACTTCGCCGCGCGCCCTGCGCCCGGCGCCAGGCGCTCGGCCTCGCGTCGCTGGAGACCGAGGAGCTTCTCCCAGTCGCGGCGCTTTTCGTACATTTGCCGCAGGTAGTCGACCGCCTGGCCGTTCTGCGGATCGATGGCGAGGACGGACTCGTAGGCCTTTACGGCCTCGACCTGGTTGGCGAACTTCGAAACGTAGAGTTCGGCGGCCTGGGCGAAGAGCGAAACCTTTTCGGCCGGATCCGGGACGAGACCGGCCAGCTGCAAGAGCGTCCGGACATAGTCGTTGTAGCGTTTTGCGTTCTCTTGCTTCTCGGCCTGCTGCTTGAGCTCCGCTATCTTCGCCTCGTCGACGGGCGGAGGCGGCGGCGGGGCGGCGGGCGGCACCGTGATGGCGGCGGGCGGCTCCACGTTGGCGGGGGGCGGCGCTGCGGCCCGCTCGACGCCGAGAGGCGCGCTCTCCGCGGCTGCGGGCGCTCGGGGTGTGACCGCTTCCGACGAGGGTGCTGCCGCCCCTTCTTCGCGAACTGCCTTGGCGGTGGACGCTGCCGTCTCGGGCACCGACTGCCCGATTCCGTCGTTCGGGCGCACGCTTCGCACGGGCTTGATGGCCTCCCCAATTTGAGCCTCGAAGGCGCGAAGCTGCGGATGTTCGGGCGCCACCGCGCTCAGTCGCTCGAACGACAGACGCGCGCGGATCAGGTTTCCGAGCTGACGCCACGCGATCGTTCCCGCCTGCGCGAGGAGAAAGGGGTTGTGGCTGTCCTCGGCGCGAATCGCCGCTTCCTCTGCGATCGTGAGGACGCGATCCCAGTCCCCGGCCTTCTTGCCGTAGGCCTCCCGCAAGAAAAGGAAAGCCCCTTCGCTGCCGGGATCGATGCGCAAAGCCTCCTCGAGAAAGCGCGCTCCGATCTCGAGGTTCTGGTGGCGGAGCACCCACCGAGTGCCGAACGCGATCGCCAGACTCGCACGGGCGCCTCGGTCCGGCGAAAGCTGGAGGATCTGTCGCTGGGCTTGCTCGAGCGCTTCGAAGCGCCCGCTATCAACGAGAAGTCCCTCGTAGAGGGCCGCAACCTGGCGATCGGCGGCGTGCGCCGCGTAGGCGCGGGAGAGCATGTCCTCCGCCTCTTCGGGCGCGAACCGGCGCGCTACGCGCGAAGCGCGAAGGAGTTTGCGCGCCTTCGCCGCAGGGTCGCTCTCGTCGTTGGCGCTCCGCAGCAGGCCGCCCAAATGCTCTTGCCAGGTCGACCCGTCGGCCTGAACGTCCTCCAAGCACGCGCTGGCTTCCGGGTTCTTGCCTCCGGCGAGCCCCAGGCTACGAGCGTAGGCCGTGGCAGCCTTGGCCCAGTCCCCCTGGTCGCAGAAAACATCGCCGAGTTCGAGCAACAACGACCCGGCCTGGGGGCTCTCTCCCGCTGCCTTGAGCTCGAGCTCCAGCAGCTTCTGAACCATGTTCAGTTTGCCGAGGTCCCAGTAGACGCTCCGCGCCGCAGCCAGGCTCTCGGTGAGCGCCGGATTGAGCTTGTAGGCGTCTTGGAAATGCTTGAGTGCCTTTACGCCAGCGAGAAACTTCGTCTCGAGCACGCGGCCCAGTTTGAGGTGAAACTGCGCCTTGGCGGGGCCGGCTGACGACGACGCGATCCCTTTCTCGAGCTCGTCGACGAGGCTCGGCCAATCGCGGACATTCTCCAGATACGAAAGACGCTCCTCTAGCTCCATCAATCGCCTCGGTTCGATTCACCGCTCAAGGAATGAATACGCACGTCTCGGGCTCTCGCCCCAGCCGAGCGCACGTCGTCCCGGCACTTGGTCGGTGCTGGTGCACGTCGCAAAGGAAACGGTATCAGAGCCAACGTTCAAATAGGCGGCCATCACGGGCCTCGACCAGCCCGCACTATACCGCCGCGGGGAAGCGAACCTGCGCGCATTTTTCACGGCCGGTCTCTTGCTGCGCCCGCCCGCGCACCGGCATCGCACCCGCGTCCGCACCACCTTTGCGCACCCGGCCCGCCCCAACGGTTGCCCGCCGAGCGCCCTTGCCTCGGCGGGGGGTACGATTGAGCTGGCTGCGCTCCTATTGTAGCGAGCCGCCCATGCGCCGCACAATCTCTTGCGATTGCGCACACTGATCGCCGAATTTCGCGGCGAGCGCGCCCTTGCAGGTTATCTTCCAAAACGATTGAAGCTGCTGGATGGCTTCGTTTTTCTTCGGCGGGTTCAGCTCCGCGTACGCCGACCCCAAGTTGAAGAAAGCCTCCTTGTGATCGTTGCACTTGTTGCTCTCGCACGACTTCTTGGCGGCCTCGTACTCGCTGACCGCACGTGAGATGTCGGGCTTGATCTCGTAAAGGTAACCGAGCAGCGCATGAAGGTTGAAGAGGTGCTTGTCGTCTTCCTTGGCGAAGGATAGGCCCTCTTTGAGCACCTGCTCCGCCTGATCGTAGTACATGAGCCGGCTGTATTCGTCGGCGAGGTTGACATAGTACTGCGTCTCGTCCGGCTTCGTCTCCAGCGCCTTCGTCCAATTCTGGATGGCGCCAGCCTCGTCGTCCATATGCAGGAGTACCCACGCAAGCTCGCCATAGGCTTGCGCGTAATTGGGATCGAGCTGGACCGTGGTCTGGAACGGGGCCTTCGCGTCCGCCCACGGACCGGTTCCCTTCTCCGCGAGCTGCTCGAGCGCGTAGCCCTGCCGGAAATAGTATTCCGCGTGGGCCTTCTTCTTCTCCGTTCTTTCCGCGGCGCCTTGCGCACTGACGCAAGCGGCCGCCATCTTCTGCCAGTCTTCCTTTTTCTCGTATGCGAGAGCCAGCTTCCACCAGATACGCGCGTTGTCGGGGTCGAGCCGAGTCGCCTGATCGTACTTCGAGACTGCTTCGTCGACATTCGCCGACTTCGCTTGATCTCCCTCGTTGGCGAGGTTTACCGCCTCGATGTTGTTTCGACTGCACGCTAATGCGGTTAGCGCGGCGAATGCGGTGACGAGCAAGGCTTTCGTGTTGTTCGCGATCATGGCGGTGCGGGGAGTCTACGAGAACCCGCCGCGCGCCGTCTACTCCAGAAGAAAACCGCCAGGGGCGCCAGGTCAGCAAGGATCGCCAAGAGAGCATCGTTGGCAAAGGAATCCTCCGCCCCATCTTCTCGACCATGGCGTGACTGGCGGTTTCTCGCGTTTCTTCTCTCCCCGCAACGCAGACAACCAAAGCGAATAGCCGAACGCATCGACGAGCGAAGCGAGGCGACATCCCGCCGAGGCGACACCCCGCCGAGGCGACACCCCGCCGAGGCGACACCCCGCCGAGGCGACACCCCGCCGAGGCGGCCCCCATCCCCGGCTACGAATACAGGTTAGAAGCCTGGTGATTTTCGTCGAGAGCGAGCGAGCCCGGCGGCGAGCGCGCGGAGCCTACTTCTGTAGGCGAGCACGCTCGACGCCGGGATCGCGAAGCTATCGGCGAAAAGCGCCAGGCTTCTAATCGCCGGGGTTGAACATGATCGGATAGACGACCGTGACCATGCCGCCTTCCGGCTGCGGGAATGAAAGATTCCCGAATCCGCGGACGACACACTGCACGACGCCCTGATCCGGAAGATCGCTCCCACCGTCGGCCGTCATCGCGACGGCGCCGCTCCGATCGATGACGAACTTCACCGTCACGCGGCCCTGGAGATTCGGGTTGTTGCGCATCCCGTTCTCGTAGCAAAGGCGGAAACGGCCAAAGTTCTGGCGAACGATCCGCTGGATGACCTCCGGCGGGAGCCGACCGTTCACGCTGGTCGCACCCTCGCGAATCCGCGGTGCCTTGACCTGGTGGCCTCCGCCCAGGCGCCCGCGGCCATTGCCGATACCCTGTCCGGTTCCGGTTCCTGCGCCGTGGCCGAGACCACCGAAGTTGCCGAGCCCGATTCCTTCGCCGCGACCGCCGCCGCCCTCTCCGACACCGGAGAGTCCGAGTCCGCCCGCGCCGAACGAATCGCCAATCGTGTCGCCGAACATGTTGCCGCGCGCGCTCTTCTCGTCTTGTCCGAGCGATTCTTCGCGACCCCACGGTGCCGTCGGTGCGTTCGGGTCGCCGCCGCCCATCGTCGAGATGAGCCCGATCATTCCGAATTGGGCCGCTTCCTGCAATGCGGCCTGCTTCGCGAGGTGCGGGTCCGGATTGTCCTTCGGCCCCTGGACTCCGTACTTGTGCCCCGTGTCGCGCGTGTTCGGGTTGCCCATCGAACCCTCTTCGCCCTTCGCGCGCGTGCCGGTGCCGCCCTCTTTTTGGTCCGGTTGGACCTCCGTTACCTCTTGGTTTTCGCGCTCCTCTTGCTCGCGCTCGGCGGCCGCGTTGAGGAGCTTTTGCATCATCAGGATTTGATCCCGGTCGAGGTCTTCGGTGTCGTCCCCTCGCATGTTGGGCATGAAGAACGCGAATACGGCGACCAGCCCCATGTGCAGGAGGAACGACAACCCGGTGTAGAGGAACGCGCCCGGCTCCGAGATCACCCCGACCGGAATGCGTTTGCCCGCGTTGACCGCGCCGACTTGAAAGACGAGCGAGCTGCCTTCGAGCTCCATGCGCGCCTTCGCATTGGCCGGAAGCTCGTATTCGTACGCGCCACTCATCTCCGACGACGGACGCGCGCGACCCGAGGAGATAAGGTCCGCCAGACTCACCTTCCCCTGGCCGGGGAGATCGACGTATCCGCGCGTACGCGGCAGAATCACGAGGGAAGCGCCGAGCCCGCGCGACACGACGAGCGGCGCACGCGTCGTCCCGAGCGTCTCGCTCGGGATGAAGTAGTCACACTTGGCCTTATCCCCGAGCTCCTCGCCGACATAGAAGGAGCGCGGCGGGCTGAGGTGCGAGACATGCAAGACGTTCGAGTCCCACAGGATCATCACTTCGATGGCCGAGAGGTGCGACTCCACCTCGTCGGGGCTGACGTCAGGCCCCGCCTTCACCATCGAGTAGGTAAACGCGTCGCTGCTCCCATCCATCGGCGGCTCGATCCCCAGTCCGGCCGTCGGTGCCAGAGGCGCCGCCGAGTGGGTCGCGAACGGCGCGCTCGGGGCCGCCGCAGGGGCGACCGCGAATGGATTGGCTCCCGCGAAGGGATTCATGGCAGCGGCCGAGGGCGCGGCGAATGGATTCGCTGCAGCGGCAAATGGATTGTGCCCCCCGAGCGCGGGCGCACTCGACGCCGGCGGCGGAGCCATTGCCCCGCCGAGCATGGTTGCGACCGCGGAGGGCTCCGCAGGCGCAGCCGCGGCCGCAATTTCCGCGTTCTCCAGCACGATCAGCGTCGAGCCGATCTGAATCTGGTCGCCCGGACGCACCTTGCACTTGTTGACACGCTGCCCGTTCACCAGGGTGCCGGGCTCGTTCCCCAAATCGATCAACGTGATGTCGGAAGGCGAGGCAACCTCGATCACGGCGTGCATGCGCGAGGCAAGCTCGTCGTCCACGCGCAAGTGACTGCGCGGGTCCTTTCCGACCTTCACGATGTCCTGCGCGATAGTGTCTCGGCGAACGAGCTGGTCGCCCTGATACAGAGCGAACGTGAGCGCGACTTTCGCCTTTCCCTGGCTTTCCATCAATGAACCCCTATCCGCGCAATCTCGGCGCGATGTACCGCTGGCTATGCTCCGAGCCCAGAAAGTTCATGGGTCAGATGTTCTCGACCGACTTGAGCATCTCGGGCACGAACGACGTGCGCGGTCGGATCAAAGTCGTCCGTACTGGGCCCGGTCGTACGCGGATCGTCGCGTCTGCCGGACCGAAGCCACCCGCGCTCAGCGGATCATCTTCGAACTTGTACCCGTAGTCGCCGGCCGGAGCGCCCGCGTTCCCACCCGCTCCCGCAGGCGCGTCTTGCGCGAAGGCAGGAGGGGCGACCACGAGGAGACCCACCATCACCAGTCCAGTCGGCAACCACTTATTTGAGAGTTTCATGATGTCCTCCGCCGTTGAACCGTGTCCGATGCAGCCTTAGCGGATAAATCCGCTCGCATTCCAGTATAAGTGTAGCTTCCGTATACCCTAACCCAGAAGCAACGGGAGTCACCTCGACGTCTCCGAGGATGGATCGACGCTGCAGGAGGCTAGACATCCCAGCCGGGTGGGGGTTCCCCATCTATTTCTTCTTCGCGGGCGGGGCCGCGGGCTTGGAAGGCGCCGGCGCGGCGGAGGCCGCTGGGGTAGCCGAACCCGCCGCGGGTGCCGTGGATCCCGCAGGCGCCGCAGAACCTGCGGGCGCAGACGACGCCCCGGGCGCGGCCGATCCCGCCGAAGGGGGCGCGGATCCGGCTGGAACTGCGGAACCGCTGGAAGCCGGGGCTGCCGCGCTCCCGGCGGGCGCCGGCGGCGGAGTCGCGTCGGGACCGGGAAGTTCCAAGAACTTCACCATGTCGTCCATGTCCTGCATCCGCTCGCGGGCCTTCTTCACCGCTCCCTCGTACTCGGGCTTTCCGTTCGCCTTTTCCATGAAGGCCTCGAAGATCTGCTTGGCTTGGTTGTAGACGCCGATGGCCTTTTCCTTCCCGCCGGCTCCCTTCGCCTTGTACTCCTGCACCAAGATCCCCTCGTTGAAGTACGAATCGGGCCGGGCCGCGTCGAGCTTCTTGCAGGTGTCAATCTCGGCCTGAACGGCGGAAACCTGCTTGTCGTAGTTCGAATCGTCGATCTGACCCCGGAGGGCGAGCGCGAGACCGAGGTGGGCGTCGTAGTCGTTCGGATGCATCTCGAGCGCCTTGCGATACGCCTGCTCCGCTTTGTCGAAGCCCCGGAAGCTCAGATTGATCGCCGCAAGGTTCATCAGTGCCTCGAAGAAGTGCGGATCGAGACTTGATGCCTTGGTGAACTCGGTCACGGCGGTATTGACCTGTCCGAGCTCGTTCAGGATGAGGCCGGAGGTGTTGTGGATCGGCGCGTAGCCGGGATTCTTCCGTACCGCCTGGGAGCACACGAGCGCCGCGAGCTCGAGCTGTTGCACGTCGCCGCGTTTCGCCAGAGCGGCGTTCGTCGCGATCGTGCGCCCGAACTTCTTGCCGCCGCCCGCCTTCTTCTTGGCGCTTCCGAAATAGTAGAGCGCGAGCTGATTGAAGGCGGGCATGTAGCCGTCGTCGATTGCGAGAGCGCGCTGCAGGTTGAGCTTGGCGCAGTCGAAGTCCGGGAGATCGACGTCCTTTCCCGCTGCCTTGGCATGACAGTTGGCGCCGATCTGTTCGGAGTCCCGCTGCATCTGGAACATCGCGAGGTCAACCAGCGCCGGCACGTTCTGGAAGTTCGCGTCGTTGACGGCCGTCTCGAGCGCCGAGATTGCAGCGTCAACGTTGCCGTCGGCTTTGAACTGGTAGAGAGCGAGCTGCGCGCGGGCGAAGTGAAACTTCTCGTCGTCGGCCAAGGCTTGTTGGAAACGAGCCTTCGCGTCCTTGTCGTTCCCGCACCGCTGGTAGGCGAGCCCGGCGTCGTACTGGGCCTCGGGGAATTTGCCCGACGACTGCGCAGAGGCCGACGCGAGGAAGAGCTTGGCGGTCTCGCCGCAGGCCTGGTCGCTCCAGTCGTTGGCCTTGTCATGGCCGTTGAACGCATCGAGCGCCGCACCAAACCTCTCGCGCGCCCCCGACTCGACCGCGGCGGGCGGAGCGACCGGGCCTTCATTGTGGTGGGCGGCCGGGGCCTTGGCTTCCTCCTTGGCACCACCGCAACCGAAGCCAAGTGAAATTCCCAGGGTCCCCGTGGCCAAAACGCGTCCGACGTTCTTCATCAGTATTGCCCTCGCTAACGGTCCTTCGCGCTCCGCCTTACTTCTTCTTTTTCCCGGCGGCCGGCTTCTTCTTGCCTTCTTCGGTCGCGGCTTCCCCAGCGATCTCCACCTTCTCCGTCGCGGGCCCGGTTACTACGGGGTGCCAGAGCTGGCCACCGACGATGAGCGGCGGCGGCTTGTCGTCGAGCCCCCCGTTGGACAGCGTCGGGGCTCCCCGGAGTTCGTCCACCACGTGGTATTCGGTCTTGTAGTTGCGCGCGAGCCACTTCTCGCAGTCGCGGGAGTACTCGTCGAAGTATTGGTACTTGACGGAGTCGTCCAGGCAGCGCTTGAGCGCAGGCTTGGCTTTGTCGCGCTTGATGGGCTCCGACGCCTCGTCGAGGTGTTCGAGGTAGTTGGCCTTGACTTCCCTCCAGGACAGCGTGTCGCCGGTGCCGGGCACGAAACCCTTCTTGTCCCAATCCTTCGGGTAGGGCGCGCGCCGGAAGTCGTCGACGAAAGTGCCCCACATCAGACCCGCGCGCGAGGCCGCGGCGATGACCCAGCGAGGCGGAGGCACCGGCTGGAGGTCGGTGATCTTCTGATACTCCTTGTCGACGTCCTCGATTGCAGCCTGCTTCTTCTGCACCCAGGGCATCAGGGTCTTTTCCATGTACTTCTTGATGTCATCCTTCGTCCCGGATCCCTTGTAGACGGGGAAGGCCACCGCATCGACCTTGTCGTGCTTCTTGTCCTCGACGACGAAGAACGTTGCCTCGCCCACGGCGTCGAGCGCCTTGCCCAACCGGTGGGCCAGCTGGTCCTCGCTCTCGCCCTTGTATGAGTCATGAATTTTCGCTTGAGCCTGGGTCCCGTCGCCCCAGAGCGACCGCACCTTGGCGTATTCGGCCTTCGCCTGCGCTTGGCCCTTCATGTGCCACATCGCGCGCGCCAGCGTCGCGTGCGCCTGTACCTGGATGTCCGGCGGCGCCTTGTCGAGCGTACCCATCGCGGCGGAGAGCGCCTTGCGCGCGCCGTCCCAATCTTCCTTGTCCGCGTAGTGGGCACCGATGGCGAACGCTATCTGAGCGGTCTCCGTGGCGTTCGTGTTCGCGTAGTCTTTCTTGTACTGGGTGACGTCGGCCACCGCCTGGTCCTCCTGACCGAGGCCGAGTCGCAGCACGATGGCATCGGAAAGCGCCTTGTCCGCGTTCTCGCGGTGCGCGTTTTCTTTTGCGTAGCGCTCGTACCAATCTGCCGCCTGGTCGTAGACCGCGATGGCCTGCCAGTTGCCGCCTATTTTGAACATCGCCTGTTTGGCGAGGTCGGTCTTCTCCATCCTGTAGGTCGGGTTGAGCAAGACCATGCGCGCCCGGATCGCGCTGGCGATGAGGTGGCCGGCCTGGAAGGCGCGCGCGGCGTTCTCCACGATCTCTTCCAGCCTCTCGCACTGCGGCGGCTTGTTCTCCTTCAGAGGCTTTGCGCCGTACTCGTCCCAGAGGTCGAAGTACGCCTTCCCTCCCTTCTCGAACAGCTCGAGCGAATCGTTTCCGCCTTTTCCGGCCTGCTCGACGATGCGCTGCGCCCGAAGGCGTCGAATGTCGCACTGCACCTTCTGGAGGATGGTGCAGGTATCTTCGTTCTTCTGCGCCTTGTCACCCGAGCAGAACATCTCGAGGAACTTCGGGACGTCGACGATCATGTCGTCGATGCACTTGTTCCGGTTCGGCATCCCGTGGAAGGTCAGGACGTTGATGCTCTCGAGGTAGAGCTGCGCCGCGTACACCGCCGAGTCGCTGTCGGGGTGCTCGTACGCGATTTCTTTGAAGCACGCCCCGGCCTCTTCCCAGTGCTGCGCCTCGAAGTAGAGGCGGCATCGAGCGTACTTCACCTCGATGAGCTGCTTCTGCCCGTCGGCGTCCTTCTCGTCGGGATGGATGTAGCAAACGTAGCGATTGAAGGACCCGACCATGGCCTTCTGGGGCTCGGTCATCTCCTTCGCGCGGTACTTGTCGTCGGTGTCGTGCTTGAAGTCTTTCTCCTTGCCGACCCCGGGGAGGTTTCCGCTGCCCTTCTTGTCCGAACCCTTCTGGTGCTGCGCCAGATAGATGTTCTGGTAGCAGAGGACCGCGGCGTACGCGGCCTCGGCCGCGTCCGAGCCCTGAGGGTTTTCTTTGACCACTTCGTCGAACGCCGGACCGCACTCCGCCCACTTCTCGCGGTAGTAGAGGAGGTCGGCCATGTTGTATTTGATCTTGTAGATCGTCGGCCAGTCTTCCTTGACGAGCCGCGGGAACTCGAACTTCGAAAACTCCGACGCGCTCCACGTGTCGGAGACCTTCTTGTAGAGGACGGACGCGAGGTCCATCGTCTTCGGATCGCCGGTTCCGCGCTGACCTTGCGACCCGACCGCCTCGAGGTGCCACGCCATGGCCGTTTCTGTGGCCAGCGACGCCGTGCGGTTCGCGCACCTCTGCTTGGACTCCGCCGAGTGATTGTCGCCCTTGAAGGCAGCGAAGCGCTTGAACTGGTTGTTCAGCTCGGCCACGATCGCGGTCTTGTCGCCCGACTTCATCGCCATGGTCGCTTCGGTGATGCGCGACTGGTATTCGCAGGCCTTGTCGCTTCCGCTGTCGCGGGTCATCAGGTCTTTGTAGAGCGCGATCGCCTCGGGATAGTGGCCCGTGTCGAGGTAGTTCTGCCCGAGGTCGTCCATCATCTTGAAGGTCTTGCCGGTCGAACCCGATGGGTCGCCGCTCAAGTTCTTGAAGAAGTTGAACGACTCGCTCGGACTGCCTGCGAGGGCGTAGACCGGTACCACGTCCTTGCGGCCGCTCTCGGCGAGCTTCGGCGCGTTGGGGAGCTGGGAGAACTGAACACCGAAGTCGATCGTGCGTTTGAAGGCGTCGAGGGCGTGGGGCAGATCGCCCATGTTCCAAAAAACGTACGCGAGCTTGTACCAGGCGTATCCGTAAATCTTGTTCTCAGGCGGCGGCTTCGAAACCACCTTTTGGTACGCCTGCTTCGCCGCGTCCCACTTCGTGGGGTCGCTCAGTGCCTCGTTGAAGAAGAGCTCCCCGAACGCGAGGTATGCGTTGGTCAGGTACTTCGAGTTCGGCGTTTTCGTGATGAGGTCGAGGTACACGCGGCGGGCGTTGACCGTGTCGCCCGCCTGCTCGTACTCGTAGGCGAGGTAGTAGTAAATTTCGTCGAGGTTCGGGTTCGCCGGCGGAGGGTTTTGCGGGAAGTTGTTCGAGGGCTGCCCGGAATAGTCTGCGACGAGAATCGAGTAGTATTCGACGGCGGCTTTGCGCGCGCGCTCCATCGTCGTCTTGCGCGACGTGGCGATGGCCTGCTGCTTCCCCGCTTCGGTGTTGTTCTTCTTGCTCTTGGCTTCGTCGCGCGCGATCTCCGCTTCTGTCTTCTCTTTGAAGGCGGCGTTCTCCAGCTCGACGTAGTCCTCGGCCAGCCGGCGGAGCAAGGTCGGGCGGTCCTTCGAGCGCATCTCCGTCTCGCGCAGCAGCATTTCGAGCTGCCCGATCTCGGTGATGAGGAGGGCCAGTACGCGCTGCTTGAGCCGGGTCTGCCGAAGGTCGCGGTAGCCCGCGATCATCGACACGTCGGCCTTGCCGACCTCGATCTTCTTGTCGCCCTTTTTGATCTCCTCCACCTTCGAGTGAAAGGACATCTGCGGCTCTTTGCCGTGCACGCCGTTCAGCGTCGGCCCGGAGGGGCAGGTTTCCAGGCTCTTCTTCGCCCGGTCTCCAATGCACTCGACGCCGGACGACGCGGCGTCCTTGTCCGGCTTCTCCGAGGCGGAGCTGGAGCTCGATCCGCTGCTCGACGAATCGGCCGCGCGGGCCGAACTCGCGCCTCCCAGGATCAGGGCAATGAAGACGACGTAGAGAGACAAGACACGATTCATCGCTACCTCCCGCACTTCGACGTGATCGTCTGGCGGTAAAAACCAAGCTCGTCACGCCAGTACTCGCCGTTGAACGGCCAGATGACGTGCTCTTCATCGGGTTTGACGATATTCGCCTTCGACTCTTCGGGCGTGACCAGTCCCTTCTCGAGCTCTTGGTCGAGCATGTGACGCTGGGCGGCGGTCACGTCGACGAGGATCTTGGTGCCGTTCCGGAGATTCTCTTCCAAGTCCTTGAGATTTCGTTCGTACCGACCCCGTGCGAGGTCCCCTGCGTTTCGCACGGCAAGCTCGCGTGCGTCGTGAATCGAGTCCTTGACGAGATCCGCGACTTTGGCCCCCTTGAAGCTCGCGGGTGCCCGTTTGAAGCGCGCGTCTTCTTCGTCGAGCAGTCGGACATACTCGAGGTTGCGAAGGAGCTGTCGATCCGAGAGCGAGGTCTTCACGATCGGGGCAATCTTCGGGTTGAGTCGCGCCTTGTCGTCGCGAACATCCCGGAGAAACTTGTAAAACTCTTCCTCCTGGTTCGATCCCTTCCTGAACTTTTCGAGGATCTTCCCCAGCTCTTCGTGGATCGGCTGGTACTTCGCTTTGAACTTCGCGACGATCGTCAGCGCGTCGTCGTACTGGCAGTTCGAAAAATAGATGACCGCCTTGAGAACGTCCGCCTCAGGATAAAAGGAGTGCGGGAAGTAGGGCGACTGAATGGTATGAATGTTGCCGAGTGCGTGGCTGTAGTCGCCGGCCATGAAGTAAGCCCACGACTCTTCGAACAGCGCGTCGAGCCAGTACTCACTCGCGACGTCGACCTTGTTCCAATACTTTACGGCCGCCGAGAGCCGAGTGGGGTCGATCTTCGGCTGGTTGTCCTCGTTGAGCACGATGCTCGCCGAGTAGAACGTTCGCGCCATCGACAGATACGCGAGGTCGCGCATGCGCGCTTCGTCCTCGACTTCGACGTCCCCCCCCTCGATCGCACCCAGAATCCGCTGAAAGGCTTCGACCGCCGGCTTGCTCTGGCGAAGCTGCACGTTTGAAACGCCGCCGAAAAACTGAGCCTGGACATAGTACTTGCTCTTGCGGTCGACCTTTTGAAAGAGGGCCATTGCCTCTTGGTATTGACCATTACGGTATTTGTACCGCCCAAGCAGATAGTTGAGCTGCCAAAACAGGTCTTGCTGTTCGTTGTTGTTGAACTTCGAGACCTGTTCCTCGTTGTATTTGCCGACCCGTTCGATGATGTCGGCGGGCTCGGGAAGGTCGGTCGCGAGCTTGGCCAACCAGAGCAGCGTCTCCTTGTATTTCAGGTGATTCGGCTTGTCGGCGATCTCGCTGAAGATCGCGTAGGCGCCCTGATAGAACTTCAGCTTGTAGAGTGCCTTGGCGAGGTTGAACTGGGCGATCTGCTTGTTTCCCTCGTCGTCGCCCGTCTCGCCGCTGTACACGCGATAAAGGGCCTTCGCCGCCTCGGACCACTTTTCTCCCTCGTAGAGGTGCTTGGCCTGCGCGGCGACGTCGCTCGGGGTGCCGGCGGTCGGCGGCGGCGAGTTGTCGATCACCTTCGACGGTTTCGGGCGGCCGGCGGCTGCGGCCGGCGGGGGGCCCGCGCTCGGACTGTCGGCGCTGATGGGTGCGCTCACCGGCGGGGTGGAACTATCGGAGTCGAGATCGACCGGCGCCGGCTTGGCTGCCGGAGGCGGGGCGGCCGGGGCTGCAGCAGCTGGCTTTTTCTTCTTCTGTGCGCTCGCCGGGGTCGTCGCGAGACAAACCGCCGCCAGCAAAGCCGTAACCCTCACACCACGCCATAACAGTCTTCGCATGTCGTGCTCCTTCACTGCGTCGAGCCGCGGCCCTTACCGCCTCACGTCACCGGACCGTCGAAACCAAAAGCCAGGCAGCAAATGCGTGCGAGTCAAAGACTGCGAGACCAGCCGCTTCGATCGGTTTCGTGAAGGTCGAAGGTTTCATCGAGTTTGCTGCCCTTCGCAAAGCGTCGAATGCTTCGCGCAGAGCGTTCAGGGAGGGCCGGCACCGAAAAGATCAATGATGTTGGCACGATACTCCCGTCGAGCGGCGGTCATGGTACGGAGCGCCAATCGCCATTGTCAAGGCGAAAAGGGGGCAAAGGGAGTGCGAAGCAGAGCCAAGGGTGGGCAAGTGCGCAAGACGCCTTTGAATGACGCGCCGCTCCCAGAGGGATGCGCCCGCACTCTGGAGCGGTGTGCGCCCGCCTCGACGTCGCAAGGGCATTAATGTCCGAATGGGCCTCCAGTGCAACCGGCTACGCGTCTCTTCGAAGTCCCCAAGGAGCGGTTTTGCGTCCGAGCATCGCGCCCATGACGGAAAGTCAGCGAGACAACCATTTGGAGCATTGGGCTGACATTGAGATGTGAGGATGTGAGAGGGGCATGCGAACTTGGCGTGCCGGAACTTGTGATGCGGCTTGACGCGTTTCGCGCGCCTCGACTATAGGTTTGCCCCCGCTCGCCACGTATGTCGCGACGTTGCGCAGTGCCCCCCTTGCCCATCGGAAATAGAGGGAGAGCCGACACGATGACTCGCTCGATTCTGGCGATCTTGGCCGCTTTCATCGCCGTCGCCGTGCTATCGGGCACGGGCTGCGTCACCACCGGTATCGGTGATCCGTGCATTCCTGAGCAGGAGTACGTGCCCACCTTCGAGGGGTTCGATCCCGAAGAGGTGAGCGTCGAGTCCAAGAGCTTCCAGTGTCTGACTCGCCTGTGCCTGGTCAATCACTTTCGCGGGCGGGTATCGTGTCCGTACGGTGAGCAGTCCGACGGAACCCCCGTTACCGGCGCGAAGAATTGCTGCCCGCAGCAGACGAGTACGTGCACGACGAACGCGGGATGTTGCACGCCCGGCATTCCTCAACCTGTGGTCCCCCCCGTCGACGCGAACGGAAAGCCGCTCGACCTCACGAACAAGGAAGCGCAGTGCCCCGCTCGCACGGCGGACAAGGCGGTCTATTGCTCGTGCCGGTGCGCCAACATCAACGGCGAAACCAACGACGGTGCCAACTACTGTACCTGCCCCGACGGGTTCGCCTGCCAGCAGCTCGTGACCTCGATCGGTCAGGGCAACGAAGGACTCACCGGCGCCTACTGCGTCAAAGCGGGCACCGAGTACGACCCGAACACGCCGTGCGCGTCCGCATGGTGCAGCGCGGCCCTGCACAACTGTGGCAACTCGCCTTCGCAGGGAGTCGTCGGCAAATAAGGACGAGTTTCGCGCCGCGCGAGCGCCGACGCTGATGCCGCCGATCCGATCGAGGACCGCACTCGGGCGCCGCGCGGAGCTCGCCGTCGCGGACTATCTCGTCGCCAACGGCTTCGGGATTCTTGCTCGCAACCTCCGGTTGGGCGCGCTCGAACTCGACCTGGTCGCGAGACACCGTGGGCTTGTCGCTGTGGTCGAGGTTCGAACACGCGCAAGCCAGAGCTTCGAAGGACCGTTCGCGAGCATCGGGAAGGCCAAACGCGAGCGGCTGGTTCGCGCGGTCGAGCGTCTCTGGCGAGAGAGGCTTGCGGCGATACCCGCGGTCGAGCGCGTTCGCATCGACGTCGCGGCGGTGACGTTCGAGGGGGGGCAGACCCACGTCGAGTACGTGAAGGGTGCGGTCGGGGCCTAGAGCACCGAACGGTTTGACGCCCGTCAATCGCCAATCGATTCGTGGATCGCGCGCCGTGCGCGTTCGAGCACGAGGACGACCTCCGCAGTGTCGCCACGTGAGAGCGCCTCGATCGCTCCTTCTACCTCCCCGAGCCGCGTTCTCTCTCGGTCTCGGAGCGCGGAGACCATTTGCGTGAAGGTGTCGAAGAACGCCTTCAGCTCGTCGCCGCGGCGGAGGCGTGTGGCAACGCGCAGGTCGCCCTTCCCGACCTGCTTCAAGAGGAGGTTCATCTTGAACACGGGACCGGCGACCTTGTGGGTGAAATAGATCCCCAAGAGGCCGATGAGCACGACCATGAGCGCCAGCCCGCCTGCGAGGGACGCCATCATGCAGCGCTGCCGGCGGATCAGAGACTCTTGCTGGACGACGACGGCCTTCTGATGGTCGGCGATCGCCCGGTCGTACGCGTCGGACTCCCGGTCGAACTCGGCAACGAGGTCTGGATTGTCGGGCGCCAGCTCGCGAACGTTCATCCGACTCACGAAGGAGACTTTCTTGCTCTCTTCGGAAGCTTTTCGGCTCTCTTCGACGACTTTCGCGCTCTCGTGGACCATCGCGCGCGCGGTCGCGTACAGCACCGACCCGATGACCGCGCTGATCCCGATTGCAACGGCCACGAGGAAGCCCGCGTATCTGAGCTGGAAGCGAGAATCGAGCAGATAGTTGCGGACGCGCCGCTTGTAAGGACTGCTCGGGCGGGAGGAGGACGTCGTGCTGGTGGTCATTGCTGCCCTCACCTGAAGTTCTGTGCGAAGAGTTCGGCAGCCCTCGCGGCGACCATGCCGATGAGTTGATCTTCAGCCCCGTTGTCGCCCGGTCGTGCGCCGGGCAGCGTGGCCGCGGCGGGCACTTCGCCGCGCAAGTCTTTTCCCGGGTACGAGAATACTGCGATTTTCACACGGACGCGGAGGCCCGCTTCGGAATAGTCCAGCTGATCGACACTCACCGCGAGATAGAACCCTTTGAGCTTGCGCTTGGCGATGGCCGCCTTGGCCGCGCCGCTCGATTCGCCCGCCGGCGCGACCTGATAGCCGCCCAGCTCGGCCAATTTCGAGGCAAGAGCCTCGCGCACCACGCGTCCGATGTCCCCGCTGGACCGAGTCGTGTGATTGAAGACGGGTGAGATCGAGACGTAGTACCGCGGGCTGGCGGCATCTTGCACCGACCGCGCGGACTCGGACCCATTGCTTCCGTTCGAGCCCAACGCTGCCTCGACGGCCACGATGGCTTGCTGGATCTGCTGCTTGACCGGTGCGCTCGCTTCGACCGAGGCCCGCTTGCGGAGACAATCGACGGACGCACCGCGCGCGAGGCGCTTCAGGGCGACGGCGACTGCCTGCCGAACCAGCTCGCTCGGGTCCGCGAGGCCGGCGCAAAGGGGCCCGATCGCGTCGTCCTCGTTTGTCGATCCCAGCGCGAGCGCCGCGTTCGTGCGGACGCGGAAGTCG
>Ga0265313_10000721_pt1 | contig 34022 bp, 26 predicted proteins | sample 4123metaG_FD_203122 | JGI IMG/M metagenome (GOLD analysis project Ga0265313, IMG submission 203122) | Rhizosphere microbial communities from Carex aquatilis grown in University of Washington, Seatle, WA, United States - 4-1-23 metaG | ecosystem: Host-associated > Plants > Roots > Rhizosphere >... | reverse complement strand
CCGTCGAATCCGAACTTTCTCACCGAAAAACACCCGCTTCGCGCCCCGCTGACGGAGCCTTACTTCGCAGACAAGATCGAAGCCGAGGATCAGGCGCGCAAGCTCAACGAGCGATCCCCGGGGGCCATCGTCACGATCCTGCGCGCGGCACCAATCCTTGGACCCAATGTGCGCAACGCATTCACACGATATCTCGCGCACAGATTCGTGCCGACGGCCATGGGCTTCGATCCGCTCGTTCAATTCTTGCACGAGGTCGACGCGATTGCCGCCCTGCATCTCGCGGTCGTCCGCGACGCAAGGGGTACGTTCAACATCGTCGGCGACGGGGTACTCCCGCTCTCGACCGTAATCAAACTCGCGGGGCGCGTTGCCGTCCCGATCCCTCACCCGCTGACCGAGCTCGTCGGCGCCGCGGGTTGGGCCGTTCAACTCGTGGCAGCGCCCGCGTCGTTCGCCAAGTATCTCCGTTTTCTGTGCGTGGCGGACGGGCAAAAGGCGCGGGAAGCAATGGGGTTTCGCCCCGCGTACACGTCACGCGAAGCCGTACTCGACTTCGTCAGCGCGCAGCGCCTCCGCGATGTCCGGCTTCTTTCGGAGAACCGCGCATGACGCACAAGAAGGATAACCTGGAGTCGAACGCGCCCGCGCCGCCCACGAGCGCCGAGGGACCGCGCCAGACGGAGCGTGAGGGGGCCAGCCTGCATCGGCGCAGACGTGTGCGCGCGCGCCGAGCTGCCCGCGTACGTGGGGAGCCGCCCGTGTCGGCGGTCGAGCCCACGCCCTTCTCGGAAGGCATGGAACCGCTGAGCGACCCCAACATCGCCGACCGCATTCGTCAGCTGGAGGAACGGCTCGATCAGATGATCGACGCGCGTGCTCGCTTGCGGGACGCCACAGGCCAACCATTGCCGATGTCACCGGCTCGCCCAGAGCGTCTGCCCGCTTACGCGGCTCCCGAACCGGAAGGGGTGTTGGGCACGGCCCGGGAGCTCTTGTCGACCGACTTCTATCTGCGCCAGTGGGGGCGCCTCGGGCTACGCAGTCGCTCGGAAGAGGTCGACGAATTCGGCTACGACCCCGTCTACGAACGGAAGATTCTTCCTTTCTTCGAGTTTCTTTACAGGCGGTACTTCCGGGTGGTCACGCAGGGCCTCGAGCGCGTTCCCAAGGAAGGACGCTGCCTTCTCGTCGCGAATCACTCCGGAACGCTCCCGGTGGACGGAATGATGCTGCGCTTGGCGCTGCACCACGAGCATCCCCAGCATCGTGAAATGCGCTGGCTCGCGGAGGACGCAATCTTCCATTTTCCCTTCCTTGGCAGCATCAGCAATCGGATGGGCGCGGTGCGCGCGTGCCAAGAGAATGCCACACGGCTCCTCGACCGAGACGCGCTCGTCGCGGTGTTCCCGGAGGGAATGAAGGGCATCGGCAAGCTCTTTCGAGAGCGCTACAAACTGCAGCGCTTCGGGCGTGGAGGCTTCGTCAAACTCTGCCTGCGAACGCGCACGCCCGTGATTCCCGTGGCCATCGTGGGGGGCGAAGAGACGAACCCGCTCCTCGCGCGTGTCGACTATCTCACGAAGGCGGTGGGCTTACCGTACTTGCCGGTCACGCCGACTTTCCCTTTCCTCGGTCCCATCGGGCTCGTACCCGTGCCCACGAAGTGGAAGATCTATTTCGGCGAGCCGATTCATTTCGACCGCCACGGCGCCGAGGCGGCGGACGACGAGATCCTCGTCGGTCGGTTGGCGGAGGGCGTGCGTGCGGAGATCCAATCGATGCTCAACCGGGCGCTCGTCGAGCGACGGTCGGTATGGTTCGGCTAGAGCACCGAACGGGTTTGGCGGACCGCGGATCGCACATGAGCCCAGTGAAGAAGAGCGGCGTACTCGTCCTCGACAAGCCGCGCGGACCGACGAGTCACGACGCGGTGGCGCGAGTCAGGCGAACACTCGGGATTCGTGAAGTGGGTCACGCCGGCACATTGGACCCGATGGCCACGGGCGTGCTCGTTCTGGCGGTCGGCGAGGCGACCAAGCTCGTGCCGTGGCTCGCGACGCAGGACAAGACCTACGAGGCGACCATCGCCCTCGGAGTCGAAACGGACACGCTCGATGCCGATGGGCGAGTCGTGCGACGGCTGCCGCCGAGCGTCGAGCTGCTGGCAGCGCTCGGGAGTTTTGGTGCCGAATTCGGCATCCCCGCCACGCTCGGCGAAGCCCTGGCGGCGGAGCGAGCGCGCACGTCGCAGCTGCCGCCTGCGTTCTCGGCGATAAAGCAGGGCGGTGAACGCGCGTACGCGCGGGCGCGCCGCGGCGAGCACACGATCCTCGCCGCGCGCGAGGTGAACGTGCGTCGTTTGGAGCTACTCGCATGCCGGCAAGAGCCCCCGAGCCTCGACGTCGGCCTCGAGGTGGGGAAGGGCTATTACGTGCGGGCTCTCGCGCGCGACCTCGCTGGAGCGCTCGGAACAGTGGGCCACCTGACCTCCCTGCGAAGGACGCGATCGGGCCGTTTCGGCTGCGAGGTGGCGCTTTCCTACGGCGCGTCCCGGGAAGAGCTAACCGCTCGGATGCATCCCCTTCCCGTCGCGGCCGCGCAGGCTCTCCCAGTGACGCAGCTCACCGAGGCCGGAGCCGACGATGCGCGCCACGGACGGCTCGTGCACCTGCGAGACATTCTGGCATTCGTCCCGGGTCTTAGCGCCTGGATCGACCCGTGCGGTGACCTCGTCGCGGTCGGCGAAGTCGACCAGATGAACGGCGGCAGAGTGACTCGCGGATTTGCGTCGAGCTAGTCATTTCTTCTTGGCCGATTTACCCGTCTTCGCAGCATCTTGCGCGGCCTTCATCCGTTCGATCGCAAGCTTTGCGAGCGAGCCGCTCGGCGCGAGATCAAGGTACTTCGCATACTCGACGGCCGCGTCTTTGAAATGCTTCGTCAAAGCGAGGCGCCCGCCCAAATAGTAGTGAGCGGGGGCATAGCTCGGCTCCGCCGCGACTCCCCCCTGAAGGTCGTCGATCGCACCTTTTTCGTCTTTCATGCCCAGCTTGCACAGGGCGCGCTCGGTTCGCACCTCGCCGCCATCTTTCATTTGAATCGCGCTGTCGAACGTCTTGACGCACGATTCGAACTCGCCGGCCATTCGATATTCGTGGCCGACGGATGCGATCATTCCATAGTTGTCCTTCGCGAGCTCGCGCGCAGCGTCGAGGTGCGGCGCCGCACCACGAGCGTGCCAAGTATTGAGCCAGTGGGCGAAAGTCAATTGGAACATGGCCTCCGACGGTTTGGCCTTGAGCGCCTCTTCGAATTCGTGAATCGCACTATCCTGCTCGTTGTGGCTCGCCAGCGCGACGGCGAGGTTCTCGTGCAATGCCCCGCTGGCTGGGTGTTTCGCAAGAGCCGCGCGCCCCACCATCAGAGCCTCGTCGACGCGCCCCTCGTCGAGATACAGCGCGCTGAGCTCGGTCGCCGCAGGCTCGAGCTCGGGCTTCGTCGCAAGTGCGGACTTGTACGCCGCTTCCGCCGCGGACTTGTCGCCGAGCTTCTCGCAAGCCATGCCGAGGTTGTACGAGGCGTCGTAATCCCCTGGATTCTTCCTGGTCGCGGACTCGAACGCCTTGCGGGCATCCGCGTAGTTCCCCGCGTCGAACGCCTTGATGCCGGCCGCGAGCTCCGGGGAAGGAGGACGCTCGGATGCGACCGAGGCAGACTCCGCCGGCCCGGAAGGTAGCGAAGACGACCCACCCCCTGCCTGCGGGGGGGTCGGGGTAGCTCCCCCGCATGCCGCGAGCGCGAAGGCTCCACCGAGTTGAAAGAGCGCCGCGAAGGCGCCGTGCGACCGTTTCATGGTCGAGGAGTGTACGAGCACGCCGGCCCCGTTCTTCTATTTTTCTTGAAGCGCGCGCATGAGAACATCGTGAATCTGCTTGTGCCGAACACCCGAGGCGACCTTGGAACCATCGAGCTCGCTCACGTAGAATACGTCGGCGACGCGCATCCCTTCCGTGTTAATCTTCGACAGCGCGATCGAAAGCCCGAGTTCGTGCAGTGCACGAGCCAGCCTGTATAGAAGTCCGGGAGCGTCCTTCGCGAAGACCTCCACGACCGTGTGTCGGGGCGAGGCGCGGTCATCGAACAAGACCTCGGTTGCAACGGCCGGACTCGGCCGCTCGCGCCAGGGTGAGGTCGCGCCGACGCGCGCTCGGAGCAGCTGGGCAGGGTCGACTCTCCCGGCACACACGTCCTCGAGATCGCGGGCCAGCCTCGGCAGCGCGCGGTCAATCCCCTCCGTACCCCCCTCACGATCACGGACCCAAAAGAGGTCTACGGCCTCGACGCGCGGCTGCCCGCCGGCCGCACCTTCGGGGCACTGACGCGAGTAGACTTGAGCGGCGAGCACTTCGAGTCGATTGGCGGTGATCGCAGCGGCGATCCGCGCGAGAAGGCCGGGTCGGTCGTCGGCAACCACGCAGAGCTCCGCGGCCTCGGTGTGTCGCGACGGCACGCGACCGACGAGCGCGACTCGATCGCCCCGTTCGTGGACGAGGCGTGCGTGCTGAACGATCGACTCCGGGGCATTCGCGAGGAGGTACCGTTCCGGCATCGAGGCGAGGAGGACCTCGATTGCTTCGCTTGGGCCCGACCAAGCGTTTCGGACCGCGGCACGGACGCGCGCCACGCGCTCCGCGTCGGCGCGGGGCTCTTGGCCCGCCAGGTGCCCTTCCGCGGCGAAGTAGAGCTCGTCGAACATGCGCGCCTTCCACGAGGTCATCGCCGTGGGCGAGGTCGTGGAGAGGTCAGAGACGGTCAAGAGGTAGAGGTTTCGCAGGCCTTCCCGCCCGCGCATATTCCGACAGAACTCCTCGATGGTCGCCGTGTCGTCGAGGTCGCGCCGGGTGGCCACGTGGTACATGAGCAAGTGATCCAGCACGAGCTGCCGCGCATCGTCGACGTCCTCCGACGAAAGGCCCAAGCGCGGCAGGATGCGCTCGCAGAGGTCGGCCCCCGTCTTCGAGTGGCCTTTTCGCGATCCTTGCCCGTCCGGATAGCCCTTGCCAACGTCGTGGAGCAGAGTCGCCAAGAAGAGCGGACGCGGTCGCGCGATCTCCGCCGCGAGTCGCGACGCGAGCGCAAACTCGTGGGCGAGCTCACCGCGCGCCAGTTGGCGAAGGCGGTCGACCGACGCGACCGAGTGCGCGTCGACGGTATATACGTGGTAAACGTCGTGATGGACTTGCCCTGTCACTGGAAGAAACTCCGGGACCATCGCCAGGAGTAGCCCTACGTCGTGCAGCTCGCCGACGATCGATCCCCTCCGCGTCGGCGTTTCGGGGATGGTGCAAACGAGCTCTACGAAGAGTGCCGCCGCCTCCGCGCTGGCTCGCAGCCGCGTGCACCAGGATTGGTCGTCCACAGCGCGCGCTATCGCGTCCCTCGCAAACGGCAAGACCGGCGCGCGCTGGCGTACACACGCCATGTAGACCCGCATCGCCAGCGCCGGGTCGGCCTGGAGCTCCGCCGTACCGGCGATCGTCACGTGCCCATCGAACAGGTGGACTGCGCCGCCGAGATCGACCGTATGCGCTTTCGCGCGACGGCGTGCTGGCTTGAGTCGTTCGAGAAGACTCGCGCGCGCGCGGGTCGCAGAACGGGCATGCCGGTAATATTCCTGCATGAGCCGTTCGGCGGCTCGCGCGCGGTCGTTCCCGTACCCCATCGCCATGGCGAGCGCCTCTTGCTCCTCGAATCCGAGGCGGTCGGCCTTCCTCCCGTCGCGCGCGTGGAGGCGATTGCGAATCCGCCACAAGAACTCCTCGGCAGCAGCAATCTCGTTCGCCTCACGCTCGACGAGGACCCCCCGGTGAAGGAGCTCTCCCCAGGCACCGAGCCGTTCGTTGACTTCCGCCTCCCCGACTCGATAGCGCGCGCGCGCCGCCCAGCGCATCCCGTCGATGTCCCGCAACCCTCCGGCGCCGCTCTTGACGTCAGGCTCGAGCAGATAGACCGATCCCCCGAACCGCTCGTGACGCGCCGCCGCCTCTGTCTCGAGTCGTTCGATGAACGTACCCAGCTCGTCTTCGCCGAAGAGCCCTTCGTTGGCCTGCGCAACAAGATCGCGGACCAGGGCTCCGTCTCCAGCGAGAAGACGCAAGTCGAGCAATTCCGTCGCGGTGGCCAGATCTTCGTGCGCGAGCTTGACGGCGTCCGACGCGCTGACGACTTGGTGACCCACCGCGAGCGTGGCGTCCCACAACGGATACAGCAGCGCTTCGGCGAACGCTGCGGCCTGTTGCGCGCCGATGAGGCGAGGGCCAACGACCACCACGATATCGGCGTCGCTTCGCAGCGCCACCGCCCCGCGGCCGAAACTTCCGACGGCCGCCACCGCAAGACCGGTCGACGGCACCCCCGCCGCGTTCGCGGCCGCGTCGAATCGGGCGGCGAAACAAGCGTCGAGAAAACGCGCGTTGGCCCGCCCGAGCGTCATTCCGTCCTCACCCGCAGTGAGCCGCTCGACCAGTGAGGCCCGATGCCGCTCGACGCTCGCTCGAAGGTCGCCGGACGGGAGCGGCGCGGGCGGGCGAACCGAGGGGGTGGTGCGGTTGGCTGTCATTTGGTCATCAGTGGGAGACGCGGACATCCAGCGCCGTCCCGGCGCTTCCCACGGGCGCCCAAGTTCATCTAGCCTTCACCGCGATTGGACACCAGAGGCCAATCACGACCACCCATATGCCCCGGATTGAGGCCTCCGCCGCCAGCCGAGTCAACGTTCCCAACGCCGGTCCGGTCGTTCCGACCCCAAAAAAACGCCCCCCGGCCGGAATTCTCGCGGGCGGAGGGCGTAAGAGCGAACGGGTCTCAGACGGAGGCGGGAGGGTAGAGCGTCCCGTTCGCTTGGGACGCACTTTTACTGCGTCAGTCGACGGATTGCAACAGGTTGCGGTGGACGTGCGCAGGCGCGCCCCTTGTCGGACGCGGGTTCGCACAGACAAGCCCCATTTCTCGTTCGGTCCGTCTGGACCGCGCGCGCCCAGGCCGCGTGCAAAAAAGGAAGCGCCCCCCGACTGGCGTGTTCACAGCCGGGGGGCGCGCGGAGGAGCCGGCGCCTGAGGGGAGGGACGCGCCGCCTTCTCCGATTGCCTGGACGTAGCTCACGCTCACGGGACGCGCAATGAACCTCGCTTTGTTCACCCTGTCACCGTGTTTCCGCCCTGCTCGGCATTTTCGCCCGACTCCGCACTATCGATTGCCTGCGCGGCACACCAAGCAACGTGTTGGGGAGCGCGGTCGATCGGCCACCACGAAAAACGCTTGAACGAAGAGGAGGCTCAATGCCGTCGACTGGGCCGGTCCCGCAGAATCGCCCACGGCGCCCAAGCCTTCGCTCCTTCGAATCTCAATCGCGTAGTCCACCAGATAATCGACTTTTCACGATTCCCATGAGAAGGAAGGCCCATTATGCCGAAGACGTTCAGGGTCTATCCGGCTACGGCTGCAGATACAACGTCAGCGCGTCGTGCGGCGCCAGGAAAAACGCTAGTCTTTCGCACGACCATTCGGAGTACGTAAGACCTTGTGCGCGATGGCAGTTCCAAGCCAGTGGTCCTCGCCCTGGGTGGTACACGAATTGCGCCCTTTCGTCGCGCGAGGCCACTGTCCGTGACACAATCTCCGATTCGGTCGGGCGCCCTTTTTGGGCGGCCGCGAACATGGGGGATGACTTGAAGGAGAACTGCATGCGTGCACGGCTCTGTATCATTCGGTCTCTGGTCGTCGTAGGCGCTGCCCTGCCCAATCTGGCCTGCTCGAATGGTTCCGGCGTTATCACGGACGGCCGAAATGCTGCCGGACCGCTCCCGAGCAGCACAGCTGTCGGCAACAGCCCGTCGCCCGCGGCCGGCAGCGCGACCGAGGACGCTGGATCGCCGGGCGACGCAAGCGCGTCATCGCCGAGCACGAAGCACCTCGTTACGCAGCTCGATGCAGCCGTGGCCGCCAATCTGGGACCGCTACCGGCGCTTACGAACGTCACGGCCGAGGAGCGTGAAGATTCGGTCGGGCTCGACTTCGATCCCGTTGACAACGCCGTCGACTACCGTGTCTATCCCCTTCCCGACCCGAGCACCGTAACCACGAACGCCGACGGCTCGCTCACAATCAAGAACGCGATCTACCGCTGCGCCGGGCTCCGCCAAACGTTCGATTTGCCGAACAACACATCGAACAGTCTGAACAAGGCGAGCGCCGGCCAAATCTACGCGAGCGGCGCCTACTCGTGGGGCGCGACGATCCCGGCGAAGCCGACTCTTGGTTACGTGTATGTGACCCCGGCGTCCGACCGCATTCCCGTGTACGCCATTGGTGTCCATGCGACCGCGCCCGAAAACGGGTGGCGTGAGGCACGGCCGAAAGTCTATACGACGGACACGATCCAGCGCCAAACACTCTTGAGCCAGGGCGGCCGCGACGACGGCATCGTATTTTACGTTCCCGCCACCGCCAGCGCCGCAACCCAGACGATCTACGGGTCGGAAACCGCCCAAGTGGTCGCCGGGCAGGGGTGGACCCAGTACGCGAACTACTATTTCACGGCTGCCGACAAGGCGGGGCACGCCAAGGACACCACGCCTGCCGCGCCCGCGTTTCAGGTTCTCACAGCAACGGCCGATGGTGCGGTCCCGCTCATGAGCCTCTCCTACCAAGCCCCCCAAGCTCACGTCGAGCTCCTGGCCGGAAACGAACGATTCAAGCGGGCGTCGAACCAGGGTCAGGGCCCCCTCTGGCACCTCGAGTGGTCTGGCCTCACGGGGCCGACGACCCTCGTCGTGGAGGCACTCGCATCGGGCTGCCCATACCAGGGACTGCTGTCGCCACAGGCGCTGTCCGCACCTCCGCATCAGCCGTTTTTCACTCTCACACAGATTCAGCAGGCGTCGGCCACCGGCGAGGTCTACATCAACGGCCAATACGACCTTCCCGGCAAAGAGCCCAACGGGCTCGCACTCATGCAAACACCCACCCCGTCACCCGTGCCCATCGCACGGTCTTTCATTCAGGTGACCCCGCAGGCCCACGACGCGGGCGAATGGGATTGGTACGAGGGATTCAGCCCGAGTTCGATTCCGCCGTCCGAGACGGCGAGCCGCGACCCGAAGTTTTCCGGCGACAACGCCAGCGGGCATTGGACCTCGTCGGTCTTCGACTTTGGTGCCTACTCCATCGACGATCCGACGGGTCCGCTCGTCTTCACGCACGGTCCGATCCTGGGACAGTTCTGGCACGTGTTCGACGACTGGTCGCAGGACGTCACCGGCCGCCTGCGTTTCACCGCGCAGCAGCCCGCGACGGTCAGCGCCGACGTCAGTACGTATCTGCACGTCACGTGGACCGTGAACATCGTGGGTACCGATCGCCGATATCCTCAACTGCTGGTGACCGATCAGCCTATCCCGGTCGAGGACGGCTTCCAGAACGCAAATGGCAATTTCTTGCTCATCCAGACGATCGAAGGCCCGTCGATGCGTTTGGAGGTCCAGGCCTTCCGAGGCCTCGTAAACGGCGCTTCGTGGGCGGTCAACAATCAAGCGCCGAATCATGCGCTCGTCGACTACGACAACTGGAACAACGGGAACAACACGAACGCGACCATCCCTCCCGCCGAACCGCCCTTCGAACACGCTGGCGTGGACCGCATGACCAAGTTCGACGCCTACATCTCGTCGAGCACGGTCTACGTCCTCATGGACGGCTCGCCCGCCGGTTGCACGCACTATCCGACCAAAGGCTTTGCTCTTTCCGGGACCGTCACCGTCACGTTCGGCGACGTTCTCTATCACGAGGGAGCGCAAGACGAGGGCGTCTGCAACCAGTCCAAACCGTACGGTTTTCTACACGAGCACCAGTGCAACGAGACGGTGCGGCATTGGGACGACCTCGGGCTCAAGAGCGGAGTTGCGCCTCCCACGTGGGATGCAAGGTTCGCGTGCACCGCGTACTGACCGCGATGCTCGCGATTGCCAGCCTGGAGAGCGCTTGCGGCTCTTCGGCAAACGCGACCTCCGGCGAGGCCGTCGGCGACGGCGGACCGGTGGCGGCGCTTTTCGACTCCGGAGGCGACGGCGCCGAGGCAAATACGGGAGATCCCGATCCGGTCGTCACCCCCGAGGAGCTGCAATCGCTCCAGGCGCTCGCACCGGCTTCGCTCCCCGCGCCGCCACCCGACCGCACCAACCGTTTTGCTGACAACGCGGCGGCCGCGCTCTTCGGCCAAAAGTTGTTTTACGACGCGTCGTTCTCGGGACCCCTTCTCGACACGGACAACGACGGGAGCCCCCAAACGTTGGGCACCGCGGGCCAAACCGGGCGCGTCGCGTGCGCGGGTTGCCACATCGCAAAGTCTGGGTTCTCGGACACCCGCTCGTTCCAGCTTCAGGTTTCCCTGGGAGCGGGCTGGGGGCGCCGGCGTGCGCCCTCGTTGCTCGACGTCGGACAAGCCACTCTGCTGATGTGGGACGGGCGCCGTGACGCGCTCTACAACCAAGTATTCGGTCCGCTCGAGAGCGTCGTCGAGATGAACAGCTCGCGCCTCTACGAAGCGGAGCAAATCTACGCGAAATATCAATCCGATTACGAAGCGATCTTCGGTCCGATGCCGGCGCTCGCCGATCCGGGGCAGTTCCCTCAGCTCACCGCTCAGCTCACGGGGTGTCAGCCGAAGAATCCCACGGATCCCCAGCCGACTTGCGACGGAACCTTCCACGGAATGCCCGGCGACCACGCCGAGTACGACGGTTTGAGTGCCGCGCAGCAGACGGCCGTGACCACCGTCATCGTCAACGCGGGCAAGGCGATCGGCGCGTTCGAGCGACTGCTGACTTGCGGGCCAAGCCCATTCGATGCGTGGGTGCACGGCGGCGCGGGGGCGATCTCTCGAGCAGCGCAGCGCGGTGCAGCCCTCTTCGTCGGCAAGGGGGGGTGTTCGACCTGTCACTCCGGACCGTTTCTTTCCGATCAGCAGTTTCACGACGTCGGACTCGTTCCCACGAAGGTTCAGCAGGCGTTCGTCGACTCGGACGACCATGGCGCCGCCACCGGCCTCGCAGCTGCCATCGCCGATTCGCTCGATACGTTCGGTGCCTTCAGCGACGGCAACGACGGCCGGCTGCCGACCTCCGTAACGCCGAAGATGGACGGCGCCTTCCGGACTCCGACTCTACGCTGCGTGAGCCAGCGCCCGAGCTTCATGCACACCGGGCAGCTCGGAACGCTCGCCAAGGTCGTCGCCTTCTTCAACGACGGCGGCTCGCCTTACGGCTTCGTCGGCACGAGCGAGATTCATCCGCTCGGGCTGACGGACCTCGACCAAAGCGATTTGGTGGAATTTCTCCAGTCCCTCGACGGACCCGGCGCTGACCCTAGGTATCGTCAAGCCCCTTGAGAGCCCCGCCTGTTCTGGGACTCGATGCCGGGACGCCGCCGCCGCTAAATCGATGAGGCAGCGGCATCCCAGGCGAAAGAGCGCGATCACCAAACGGGCGTCAGCCAGTCGGTCCGGGCGGGCACACGCCCGCGAACCACGGCCTCGAAGTGCTGCGAGAGCCGACGCGTTATGGGGCCCACGTTCCCGTCGCCGACCAGTCGATGGTCGACAGAGCGAACAGCCGTTATTTCAGCGCCGGTCCCACACAGAAACATCTCGTCCGCGACGTAGAGCTCCGTTCTCCCGATAGACCGCTCCACGAACGGAATCCCGAGTTCCTCGCGTGCCATCGCGATCAAGGTCTGCCGTGTGATTCCATCCAGGTTGTCGTCCGTACTCGGCGGTGAGACCAGGCAACCGTCCCGCACGAGAACGACATGCTCCGCGGAGCCCTCCGACACATGGCCCTCCTCCGTGAGCAGAATGGCCTCGGTGCACCCGTGGTCCATCGCCTCTCGGCGGGCGAGTGCGCTATTGAGATAGGCTGCCGTCGCCTTTGCCCGGGCCGGGAGCGCCGTTTCTCGCACACGACGCCAGCTCGACACGCAAACATCGATGGGGTCGGCCGATAGATATCGGCCGAGCGGCATGCAAAAAATGGCGGTCGCGCTCGTCTCCGTATCCAGGATTGGCGAAAGCTCGTTGGAATCGGCATACACGAGCGGTCGCACGTACACGTCGTCTCGAATCTCGTTTCGGCGAAGCAAATCGACAATCAGTTCCGCAATATCATCCCGTGGCGCGGGCAAGCGGAGCCGCAGGATGCGCGCCGATTGGTCCAATCTGCGGACATGCCGGTCCAACCGGAACAGGTTTACTTGACCCCCGGCGTCTGCTCGGTATCCCCGGATGCCCCCGAAGCAACCCAAGCCGTAGTTCACTACCCGTGAGCGCACCGAAAGAGTCGCTTGGCTCTCGGGCCGAAACGCACCATTCATGTAGACGACGGATTCCATGGTCAGTCCTTCCTTCGAGAGGCCGGACGACCGAGAGATCCCCATGAACCCGCGGCCTCCGGCCGGGGTTCGTCGTCGCCTGCCACGCGCTTTGAACCCGGCCCATCGCTTGGATGGCTACTACCGCGACTACCGGGAAACGAGTGAGGGGCGACACGGGCTTCAATCGTTACTCCCGGGCCCGCCCCGGCGCAAGCCGCGAGGACCAGAGGTTTCCCCGGTCCGCAGGCCGACGGCAAGGGACGGAGCGCCAAATGGTTCAATGCTCTAAACTCCGGGCGCAATGGCCCTGGCCCTCTCCGTGCTCGACCTCTCTCCGATCCCATCCGGGTTGACTGCGGCCGACGCGCTGCGAAACACACTCGACCTCGCTCGTCACGCCGAGACGCTCGGCCTTCGCCGCTACTGGCTTGCCGAGCACCACAACGCGGGCAGTCTCGCTTGCCCCGCACCGGAAATCCTCATCGGGCAGATTGCGGCGGTCACGAAGTCGATGCGTGTTGGCGCCGGTGGCATCATGCTTCCGAACCATACCCCCCTGAAAGTCGCCGAGACGTTCCGCGTCCTCCACGCACTCTTCCCCGGGCGGATCGACCTCGGGCTTGGCCGCGCGCCCGGAACCGATCCGCGCACTGCGGCCGCTCTGCGTCGTTCCCGCGACGCGGTCGTCGTCGACGACTTCCCACAACGTTTCGCCGAGCTGATGCAGTACTTCGCTTTGGAGGGGCCCCCTCGCACCGGATTCGGCGGCCCGATTCGCGCGATCCCAGTCAACGTCCCCGCCCCGGAGACTTGGCTGCTCGGCTCGAGCGAAGCGGGAGGGGCCCTCATGGCGGCAGAGCAAGGCCTCGGCTTCGCATTTGCGCACCACATCAACCCGGACGACGCCGTGCGCGCGCTTCGTCTTTACCGGCGAAGCTTCGTTCCATCCCCGCACCGGCGCGAGCCGTGGGCGATCCTCGCCGTCGGCGTGATCTGCGCGGAAAACGACCGGGAGGCCGAGCGACTTGCGTCTTCGGGCGAGCTCGCCATGGTGTGGTTCCTCCAAGGGATTCGCGATCGGCCTCTGCCCAGCGTAGAGGAGGCGCTCGCATACCGGTACGACCCGCATGAGCAGGCGTTGCGCACGGGGCGCGGCTCCCACGTGCTCGTTGGGGGGATAACCCGCGTGCGCGAGCAGCTTTTTGCGCTCGTCGACGCTTCGGGTGCAGACGAGCTCATGGTGCTGACCCACGTCCACGAGCACGCCGCGCGCAAGCGCTCATACGACTTATTGGCCGAGGCAATTGCGCCCACCTGACCGCGACGCCCGCGGAAGCCACTCCCGCCCGTATGGACTAAGCTTCGACGCATCCGAAGGAGGACACGATGGCCAAGACGGTCCACGATTTCGAGGTGGCGAAGATCGACGGGACACCGAAGAAGCTCGCTGATTACGACGGCCAAGTCACGTTGATCGTCAACGTCGCCTCGCAGTGCGGTCTCACTCCGCAGTACGCGGGGCTGCAATCGCTATACGATCGATACGCAACGCGAGGCTTCGCCATCCTCGGGTTTCCGTCCAACGATTTCGGCGCCCAAGAACCGGGCACGAATGAGCAGATCAAAGAGTTTTGCACGACACGCTTCAACGTGACCTTCGACATGTTCGCCAAAGTTAAGGTCAAGGGTCCCGGGATCGACCCGCTGTTCGCCTTCTTGACGAGCCCGGCGACCACGCCGAAGTACGGGGGAGAACTCAAGTGGAACTTCAACAAGTTTCTCGTAGGCAAGCACGGCGAGGTCCTCGGGCGCTTCGAGCCGACCGTCGACCCTGCGAGTCCTGAGGTGAAGGCGGCGATCGAGAAGGCGCTCGCTTCGTAGACCCAAGAAGAACCTTCGAGCGTGCCGGCGAGTTGCCCGACCTGCCGAACGCGTCACATTGCGGTTCTTTTCACGGGAGCGCCTTTCGCAGTTACACTTCGGGAGACTCAAGACGAATGCATTCGCCAACCCTCCCCGCCCCTGACGCCGTCGCCCGGCTCCTGCGCGACCTGCTCGGCAAGGGTGTTACCGCCAAGAAGTGCGGCATATTGTCGCCGTCCGCGAAGCTTTACGTGGCAACGTACGCGGATGACGCCGACAAAATCGTGTCCGTCGGGGTCTGCGACCTGCCGTTCGCTGCTTCCGCGGGTGCGGCCCTTTCACTCGTTCCACCCGGTGTTGCCGCCGAGGCAGTCCGAGCGGGGCTCCTTCCGGCAGAGCTCTCCGAGAACCTCCGCGAGGTCCTCAACGTGATGGCGAGCCTGTTTGGCGCGACTCATGTCCGCCTTCGGGACGTCGTTTCCGCGTCTGTCGCGCAAACCGTGATCACATCGGGAGCCGGGGCGCGCGCGACCGCCAGGCTGGACGTCGAGCTCGCCGTGGCCGGGTATACCGGTGGGAAGCTCTCTTTCTTGATCGTTTGAGGGCGAGGGAGTCGTCAGAACCCAAGCCCTGGCTCCTTGGTCCTGGGCTCACGGGCGCCCCCGACAGCGACGTTGTGCGCCTCGTCCTCGGTCCGCACCGGAGCCGTGCGCGTCACGCCGCTGTCGCGCCTGCGGTGCGAGGCCTTCTCTTCGTACATTCGCCTGTCGGCCGCCTCCACGAGAGCCTCCAGCGAAACCGGCTCGGTGGGGTCCTGCTGGGAGACTCCAACGCTCATCGAGAGCCGGTATCGCCGACCCGAACGGTCGTTGAAGTCATCGAGCGCCGACTGCAGGCGAGCGCGCAGGACGTGCGAATAGGGTCCGGCGTCCTGGGCGAGGACGACGAATTCGTCGCCGCCGAGGCGCCCGACGATGTCCGAGTTTCGAAACGACGAGCGGAGGACATCGACCGCGTCCGCGATCGCGCGATCGCCTTCTTGGTGGCCGAGCTCGTCGTTGATTCGCTTCAGCTCGTTGAGGTCGACGAAGACGAGCGCCGGGCTGCGGCCCAAACTGGTCGCCGCATCGAGCTTGGCGCGTGCGGCAGTCAGGAACCCGCGCCGGTTGTAGGCGCCCGTCAGCTCGTCGGTATCGGACAGCTGGCGTAGATCCGACTGCGTCGCTCGCAAGCCCGTGATGTCGCGCCCCACGGAGACCGCACCCGTCAGCCGTCCTCGATCGTCCCGCAGGGGCGCCGCAGTGAAGTTGTAGAGGCGCCCGTTCGCCTCGGAGGGCGCCTGAACGAAAACCTCGGCGTCTTGAACGCTCTCGCCGAACAGCGCGCGCGACAGCGGAAGCTGGCCCGGCGGGCACGCTGTTTCTCCGTCGGCAAGCCTGAGCCCAGGGGCCCCGCCCGTCCATCCCGTGGTCCGGCCGGCCGACGTCGCCCCCACAGCTCGAAGCGCGGCCTCGTTCGCGAGAAGGACCCTTCCCTCCGTATCGACGGAAAGGACGATGTCCGGCAGACTGCCGAGGACCCCCGCGAGCAGGGTGGCCCGTTGGGCGATCCCTTCGGCATGGGCATGCCGCCGCAGCGCGATCTCGACCGTCGCTCGAAGCTCGCGATCGTTGAACGGTTTGAGCAGGTAACCGTACGGCTCTACGCCGCCGGCGCGCTCCACCGTCGCATCGTCGGCGTACGCGCTCAAAAAGACGACCGGTGTCGGCCGATACGCCTGGATGGCCGCCGCCGCGGCCACACCGTCGTCGCCACCTTTGAGATGCACATCCATCAGGACCAGATCGGGACGGAACGTCTCGACAGCATGCAGAGCCTCGGTCGCCGTTGCCACGGTGGCCGGAACGTCGTAGCCGAGTCCGATGAGCGCCAACTGAATATCGAATGCGATGAGAGCTTCGTCCTCTACGACCAGAATCGAGCGCGGCATCCTACCCCCTTGGGAATTCAGTTTCCTCCCACGTAGTCCGTGAGAATCGTGCGGATGGACTCGAGCGTGAACGGCTTGCTGATCGATACGTTTGGGACCTTCTCGAGAAACGCGCGAGCTCTCGAAGAAAAAGCGCCTCCTGTCATGAAGACGATGCGTTTCGCCAGTTCCGGAGCAGACGCCTGCAACGCCACGTAGACGTCGATGCCCGAGACGTTCGGCATCATGAGATCGCAGAAGATCGCGTCGTACGTCTCGCCGCCAGCGATTTTGGCGAGCGCCGCTCGAGCGTCCGTCTCGACGGTCACATCGTGTTCTGATCGCAGAATGCGGGAAATAGCCAGCGCGAGCGCTTCCTCGTCGTCGATGACGAGCACCCGACCGCGACGCGGCGGCTTCGAAGAAGGCCTGGCGGTCTTGACCGTCCCGCCGACGTGGCGTGCGGGCGGTAGGACCACCCGGAACATCGTCCCCTCGCCCACCGCGCTTTCGGCCGTGATCTCACCACCGTACGAAGCCACGATGCTGTGACAAATCGCGAGACCGAGGCCCATGCCACTGCCGACCGGCTTGGTGCTGAAGAACGGGTCGAAGATCCGAGGTAGAACCTGCGCGGGAATCCCAGGTCCCGTATCGCGGATCTCTACGACGCCCTCCCCCGCCTCACTCGTGTACGTGCGGACGCGAATCTCGTGGTGTTCGGCATCCCCCTCACCGATTGCTTCGGACGCGTTCACGAGCAGGTTCATGAAGACCTGCGTCAGCTGGCCCTCGCTGGCCTCGACAAATGGCGTAGCCCCGTATTCCTTCCGGAGGCGCGCATGGTGGCGCAGCGTGTGGGCCGTCATGCGTACAGCCGCTTCGAGGACGTCCGGCAGCTCGACCATCCCCGCGCCATCGCCCTCCACGCGGGTAAACTTCTTCAAGTCTCGGACGATGCGCCGAACCCGATCGGCGCCGTCGTCCGCGTCGCGGAGCGCATCCACGACTTCCTCGAGACGAGCCATGTTGCTCTCGAAGCGCGCCTTGCCCTCGTCCGGGACGTTCAGACCCCGGAAGTTCTCGATGGTTTCCTTCAGTCCGCGCAGTGCGAATCCAACGTTGGCGATTACGTACGTAAGCGGATTGTTGATCTCGTGGCCGGTCCCCGCCGCCATCGTTCCTATGCTCGCGAGCCGTTCGCTCTGGGCGAGACGCTGCTCGAGCTTCGCTCGCTCGGTGACGTCGCGAAAGACAACCACCCCACCGACGACTCTTCCGTTGTCGTCCACGATGGGCGACGCGCTATCGTCGACCACGAGCTTCGCTCCCGTCTTGAGCACCATCGTGGTCTTCGGCGGCAGAAGAACGGTCTGCGCATCACGCAGGGCGACGTGCACGGGATTCTCGACCGGCTCGCCCTCCGCGTTCGTGAGTCGGATGATCTCGTCGACCTCCTTGCCGATCGCCTCGGCACGGGTCCAACCAGTCACCCGAACCGCGACCGGGTTCATGAACGTGATGATGCCGTCGGAGTCCGTCGCGAGCACCGCGTCCCCGATCGAGTCGAGAGTCGTCGCGAACCAACGCTCGCGAGCCTGGAGCTGCTCCTCGAACTCGTGCTTCTGAAGGGCGACTTCGATCGCCGTACGAAGGTCGCGGTCGTTGAAGGGCTTGACCAAGTAGCCGTACGGGTGGGTTTCTGCCGCACGCGCAAGCGTCGCGTCGTCCGAGTGGGATGTGAGGTACACGATCGGTATCCCGAGACAGCGGCGAATCTCCGACGCGGCGGCGATTCCGTCCGTCTCGCCCTTGAGCTTGATGTCCATCAAGATGAGCTGAGGTCTCAAGGTCTCGGCATACTGAAACGCCTGAACACCCGTCGCGACTGTGCGGGGGACCGCATAGCCCAGGTCCGTCAGCGTCTGGCGGATGTCCTGGGCGATGATTTGCTCGTCTTCGACTACGAGAATGGTCGCTGCTGCGTTCATCAAGACTCCCCCCAGTTCTGCCCCGATATCGCGAGCCCGCCCTCCGTTTTGGCGTTTTCGTCGGCGAGGCAACCGAAACCCCCGCATCGGAAAACGCCGAAAAGGGGCAGGCGTCGGCGACGACCGGATAGGGACGGTAGCGCAGCGTGACAGTGGCGCCCACAGCGATTACAAGTCGTCCAGGCGAATTTACGGCGGGGCCCCACCGTGACGGACATGTGGCACAAGGGACTTGTGCCTCGTCGAGGTTAAGGGAATGGCGGGGCCACGAGAAGTGGGGGCGCCAATGGTTGTCACGAGGAGCACGGAACGACATGGCGCGGAAGACGACGCATTCAATGCGCTATTCTTTCTCCCTTCGCTGGGCATGGTCGTTACTTCGCCGGACGACGTGATTCTCGACGCGAATCCGGCCGCCATCAGTCTCTTGGGGTTCGACCTGGAAGAGATGGTCGGTCAAACCATCGGCACCCTCGATCTGTACCCGGCCAAAGATCGGGAGCGGATTTTTGCGTTGGTGCACGCTCAGGGGTTCGTTCGCGATCTGGAATTGAGGCTCCAAGGCAAACTCGGCGCCTGCCTCGACGTGTTGGCGTCGATTCAGAACATCGTGATGCACGGAGAACCGCGGACGGTCACCACGTTTATCGACATCACCGCGCGCAAGGCGGCACTGGAAAAGGAGCGACTTGCCAAGGCCAAATTCAACGGTTTCCTAGAAGCTGCGCCGGACGCAGTCGTGATTTCGGACAAAGACGGGAAGATCGTTCTCGTCAACGCACAGACCGAGAGGCTCTTCGGATACGCACGGACGGAGCTTCTCGAAAAAACCATCGAGCTTCTCGTTCCCGCTCGATTCCGTCATTGCCATCCAGCCCACAGGGACCGCTACCTCGGGGACCCAAAGGTACGCGCGATGGGCTCTGGCCTCGCGCTCTACGGGTTGCGGCGAGATGGCACTGAGTTTCCCGTCGAAATCAGCTTGAGTCCGCTCGAGACCGAAGCGGGAATCCTTGTCTGCAGCACGATTCGCGACGTGACGGAACGCAGCCAGGACGAGGCGAGAGCGCGCCTGGCCGCCATCGTCGAGGCCTCGGACGACTGCATCATCGGCGAGACGCTCGAGGGCATCGTCACGAGCTGGAATCGCGCTGCCGAACGCATCTTCGGATACACCGCCGCGGAAATCGTCGGCAGTCCTTTTGCGATCCTCTGCCCACCCGACCGGGTCGACGAACACAACGAGATTCTCCGACGCATCGCTCGGGGCGAGCGAGTCGCGCATTACGAAGTCCTGCGTCGAACCAAGGAGGGCCGCCACATCATCGCCTCGATAGCCGCCTCGCCGGTGCGCAATCGGGAAGGCGTCATCGTTTCCGTTGCAAAAGTAGCCCGCGACATCACCGCACAGAAAGAGAGAGAGGCCGCGCTCCAAGCATCGCTCAAAGAGAAGGAGGTCTTGCTTCAAGAGGTGCACCACCGTGTCAAGAACAACCTCCAGGTGATCGCCAGCCTCGTCAACATGCAGCTACGAAAGGTGGACAGTCAGGCTGCCCGAGGCGCGCTCGAAGAGTGCCGCAATCGCGTGCTTGCGATCGCGCTGATTCACGAGAAGCTCTATCAGTCGAAAGACTACGGTCGTGTTCCATTCTCCGAATACATCCGGACTATTGCCAGCAACGTCTTTCAATCGGCGGGCGTCGCGGTCGGCGCGGTTCAATTGGCGTTTCAAGTCGAGCCAATCGCCCTGCCGGTGGACAAGGCCATTCCCTGCGGCCTCCTCGTCAACGAGCTCATTACGAACGCCCTGAAGCACGCGTTTCCCGATCGGCGCGAGGGAGTCGTCGAGGTCTCGCTGTCGGCGTGCGAAGGAAGGGTCAGCCTCTCGGTGAAAGACAACGGAATCGGGCTATCGCCGGACTTCGAGCTCGAAAAGTCACAGACTCTCGGTCTTCAGCTCGTGACCACCCTCGCCCGGCAGCTCGACGGGAGCGTCGAAATCCTGCGCATTGGCGGTACGGCATTCCGCGTGAGCTTCGCCCGCGATTCCTGAAGCCGGCGGGTAACGTGGCCCGGTGGGTATACGGACGCTTCATGGCGTTGGCCCGTCGGTCAGTTGCACCCCATTCGCGTGGGGCCGATCGCATAGTCGTCGAGGTACAGGTCGCCGGTCGTCGTTCCCGCGTTGTAACGCTCACAGCCGATGCGCATTTCCCCGATAGCCGCGATCGCCGTTCCCATGTCGTTAGCCAGCAACATGCCGTCCATGTACAGGGTCACGCTACCGTTACCGCCGATGCCGCTGATTTCCCATTCGAAGCAGTGCCAAGCCCCCTCGGGTAGCGTGATGTTCGCGCTCGGCCCGGTGTCGGGTGGGGCAACGTTGATCGCCACCTTGCCGCTCAGGGTGTTCAGCGGACGGACGCCCGTGGCCGAGTGGCCCGTGAATCCCGCCGGCTCGGCCTCGATATAGACGACATGCGGATCGGGGCCGATGCCGTTGTCCGTCTCGGTGTTGGGGTACATCCAGACTCGACCCCAGACGTTGCCCGTCGCCGGGACGCCCAGCTTCTCATCGATGAACGTCGTGCCGACCGCCCCAGTGAAGGTCAAGTGCACCGAGTTCGAGCCCGAGTGCGTCTTGTTCGACACGACCGTCACCGTATTCGCCGCCACATTATTGTCGACCGTCCACGCTGCGGCCAACGTCGTACCGCTTTCGAAACCATCGCAGAACACCGCCGCGACGGGGCAGCTTGAACCACCGTCGCCCGAAGACGCCACGCCCGACCCGCTCCCGCTGTCAGCGCGCCCGCCTTCGCTGCTACCCCCCGCGTCGTCCATCGACCTCGTCGTCCCGCTGCTCGAGCCGCTGGACCCAATGGTGAGGACGCCGCTGCTCGCGCCGCCCGACGAACTGCTGCTCGCGCCGCCCGACGAACTGCTGCTCGCGCCGCCCGACGAACTGCTGCTCGCGCCGCCCGACGAACTGCTGCTGGCGCCGCCAGACGAACTGCTGCTGGCGCTGCCAGACGAACTGCTGCTGGCGCTGCCGCCGCCACTACTGCCGCCGCTCGAAGACGGCCCAACTTGCGCCATCATCGTGCCTCCCGACGCACCTCCCTGCTCGACCGAGCCGGCGTCAGCTCCGGGCGATGAGGTCGGCCCGCTGCAGGCGCCAAGGCCAAGGACGGCCAAAGCAAACGCAACTCTTGGGCCGGGGCCGCCTGGGCACGCGGAGCGAATCGTCATCCACCCTCTCCAGTGATGTCGGTTCAGTGGCGCGTCGGCAGCCGAATGGCTCAGTCTGCACACTCTGTTCGTAATTTGACCGTGTGGCTCGAGCGACCGGCGCTCTAGCCGCTGTCGACCGGGATCGCGGCCGTCACCAGCTTCGACGGCTCGGCGCTCGCCACGCACCACAGCTGATGGGACGCGCGAGTCGCCCCTACATAAAGCGCGTGTCGGGACGCGGGAGTGACCGGATAGCTCGCCTCCGTCGTTTCGAGCAGAATGACTTCGTCGAATTCGAGCCCCTTGGTCTGCCTCACGTCGGTGATGTCGACGCCCGGATCCCAAGAGAAATTCTGTTTCGCGACGCGGCGCACGTTCGGGAGCTCTGCTCGCAAGAGCCCATCGTAATAAAGGTCGGCTTGCTGCGGGAAACGCGTGATAAGGGCGACGTTCGCGTCCGGCTCGTCTTGGGCCAATTGCTTGAGGACTTCAGCCAGCCAGGCCACCGATTCGCCGGGAGATGCGAATGCAAACAATTCCACCGGCGGACCGTGGCGACTTGTATCCGGCATTTCCGCGTGTGCCAGGGGGCCCAAGACAACTCGCGCAAACTCGGTGATTTCGGCCGTGGACCGATAGCTCACTTTGAGCGGCTCGATCTTGGTGTGGGGTACTCCCAAGCCATCGAGCAGTGCGTCCCAGTCGAACTCTCCGCGCTCGTCGCCGTCGTCGAGCAAGCGCTGCGCGACGTCTCCCGCTAGGGTGATGCTGCGTTCCTTACCCGCGAGATCGAGCAGAACGCGGAGCTCGACGGGGCTCGCATCCTGCACCTCGTCGACGAACACGTGTGCGAAGTGGACCGGCTTGCCCGCCGGATCCACGATCGGACCTCGCAGAACTTGCCAACAACGCAAAAGAAGCGCTCGGTCCTCCGGATCGAGCGTCGGCACTTCACCGTCGCGCTCTCCTTCGGCTCGCACGCGCGATTGTCGCACGCACCAGGCATGCACTTGATCCAGCTGACCCGGCCCGAACGCCGGCTCGGTCGAAAACGTCTCAGCCAACGAGTCGCGGGACGTCAAAAGCTCGTCCCAGACGCCTGCCGCGGACCGCGTCACGGCGCGCTCGCGCGTCAAGAGCTGTTCGAGAGCACTGCGCGTCACGTCGGGAAGTTCGAGCGCCGCCGTCGCTCCCGCGAGTTGGCGCCTACCCGCGAGCCACTGGGACAAGGCGGTGACGCGCATATCGAGCGGGGTTCGTTCTCCGCGGGTCGAATCCCACGCATGAATCGCTCGCTCGCCGTCGGGCCATTTGGCCATCGAGGTTCGGATGCGCACGTCGAGCTCGCGGCCAATCTGCCCCACGATGCGGTCGATTCCCCGCAGCATCGCCGCATGCGACTTCGCTCGCGACACTACCGGCGGCGTTTCGTCTCCGATGGCGGTCGGTAACTTGGGGAACATGGTCGTGGCAAAACGGTCCGCCAAACGGCCGAATGTGGCGACGCCGACTCCTTCCACCCCAAGCGATGGCAACACCCGCGAAACATAGTGGACGAGAGCCTCGTTCGGCACGACGACCAGCATGTTCTCCGGACGAAAGCGCTGGGGCTCCCGGAACGCGAGAAACGCCACCCGGTGCATGCCGACCGTCGTCTTGCCGCTGCCGGCGCTCCCCTGCACCGCGACGAGCCCGGCGCTGTCCCGGGCGATCAAATCGAACTGCCGGGGATCGAGCAGGGACGCGATGGCCGGCAGATGCTTGTCTTGACGAAGCTCTCCGTCGGCGCCGATCCCGAGACGCGCTTCGTTCGCGACGCCGCGGCGGGCCGCCCACTTCTTCTCGGTCTCGAGTTGGGCGCGCCGAACCGCGACGCGCTTCCACCGGCCATCATGGTTGCGAACGAACGCGCCTTGGGGCGCCGAAACCCGGACGAGCTCACCGCCGACGATGCTAACGCCGCGCCGAACCGCGACCGTGCCTTCCACCATCCGGCCTCCCAGCTCCTCCTCGTAATCGTCGCCCTCCGTATAGCGGTAGTAGATCTTGCTCACAGGAGCGTGGCGCCAGTCGACGATGCGAATACCGTCCCCCGAATCGACGTAGGAGCGGGCTCCGATGAGCACATCGCGCCGGCGCTTCGGAGGGCCGCCTGGGCGGCGTTCTCCGGGAGGCACTGGCTCTTCGAGTCGCATGTGTCCGAAATACGGGCTCGCTCGGTCGACCGAGCCTGCCACGCTTCGTCCGCGCTGGGCGCGAAGCGCGCCAAGATGGTGCATTTGCTCGAAAAGAGCTGGAAGGTCCTCGGGTTTGGCTACCGCGACGTCATCGCGCAACTCGAGGAGGCGCGTGTCGTCCAGTGCCCGAGCGCGGGCGGCCGACGCATCGGCGACGCCACGCCCGTCGAGCGTACGCAGGACAGCCGAAAGGAGCCTCAGCTCCTCACCGACAATGCGGGCGCCTTCAGGGTCGTCTTCCAAGCCCAGGGTGATGTCCGAGGCGGATGAGGTGGGTCGAATCGAAGGCGTCACCGGGAAGCGATCTATCTGCGGCTGCTGCGGCGACCGCGCAAGGGGTTCCCGGCCTGCTCAGCGGCGAGGCTCGGGCCCATCCGTCTTGGGCTATACCGGAACGGCTGTAGCCGACCAGCGCAATCCAAGACGACCCGGGCTCAGAGGATGAAATGATCCCCGAGGGCGCAAACCGTGAGGTTGAGACCGCGAAGTCGAGCACACTCGCGCTCGACCTCGCCCTGGAAGCTCGGTTTGATGTGATAAAGGAGCGTGGGCAGGTTCTTCGGCCCCGAAAGCTTCGCTAGATCGCGAGCCAAAGTCTGAGGCGTGTGGTGTCCGCTGACGCGGGCGAGGCGCCCTTCGCTGTCCGGAAAGCTCACCTCCATCAGAAGCGCCCGCAGCCCTTCGGTTTCTTCGAGCACCTGCCAGAGGCGATCCGTAGGGCCTGTGTCTCCGCTGTACGCCAGCACCCGATTGCCTTCACGAATGACGAACGCAGATGAGTCGATGGTGTGGTTGACGCGGATGGCCTTCACCTCGTAGCCCGCGATGACCGCCGATTTCTCGGGCGTGAGTTCGAGGTACTTGATGACGGAGCGACGCCCCGTGGGGATCGCCGAGAAATCGGGCCAGAGCAGATTATTGAAGAAGTGTTTCTTCAGCGCGGAAAGCGTTGGCTTCGTCCCCGCCACGATAAGAGGCTCGGCGCCCCGCTGGCTCCGATTGTCCGCGATCGTCGCAAGGTCGCGAATGTGATCGAGGTGTGCGTGGCTCACGAGAACGGCTTTGAGCGCGCACTGCGCTTTCAGTTCTAAACCGCTCGTGAGCGCCCCCGCATCGATCGCGAGGCACTCGTCCACCACGAACGCACTGGTCCGATGCTTAGGCGTCTCGCCGCCGTGGCAGCCGATCACACGGAGATCCACGCGCGCCTGTCGAAACAGCTTACGCGCATGCGATCGACCAAGTCAAAGCTCCCTCCCCCCGCATGAACCGCGCGTGGGAGCGCCTGCCTTCACTCCCACGAGGCTCTTCAATCAATCCATATCGAAGTCGTCGCCACCCATGCCGCCCATTCCACCCATTCCACCCATGCCGCCCATTCCACCCATGCCGCCCATTCCACCCATGCCGCCCATTCCACCGCCCGCACCAGCGCCAGCGGCTTCGGGCTTCTCCTTCTGGGGCCACTCCGCGATGGCAGCTTCGGTGGTGAGCATCATGCCGGCCACACTCGCGGCATGCTCAAGCGCCATGCGAACGACCTTCGCCGGGTCTATCACCCCGGCCTTCAGGAGATCCTCGTAGCCGTCGGTCGCGGCGTTGAAGCCGAAGGCGCCTTTCCCCTCGCGGACCTTCTCCACGACGACCGAGCCTTCCTGTCCGGCGTTCTTCGCGATCTGACGCAGCGGCTCTTCGATCGCTCGCCGGACCAGTCGTACGCCCGAAGCCTCGTCTCCTTCGAGCTTGAGACCGTCGAGCGAGGACGAAGCCCGCAGGAGGGCGACACCGCCGCCGGGCACGATTCCTTCTTCTACCGCCGCACGCGTTGCGTGAAGTGCGTCCTCGACCCGGGCTTTCTTCTCTTTCATTTCAGTCTCGGTGTGGGCGCCAACTTTCACCACCGCGACGCCGCCGGCAATCTTCGCCAGGCGCTCCTTCAGCTTCTCGCGGTCGTAGTCGCTGTTGTTCCGCTCGATTTCCTTGCGCAAGTTGTCGACGCGAGCCTTGATGTCCTTCGAATCCCCTGCCCCGTCGATGATCGTCGTGTTGTCCTTGTCGATCTTGACCCGCTTGGCGCGCCCCAGGTCGCGAAGCTGCATCCCATCGACCTTGATTCCCACGTCTTCGGATACCACCTGACCGCCAGTGAGCACGGCGATATCCTTGAGCATTTCCTTACGCCGATCGCCGAACCCCGGTGCCTTCACAGCGCAGACCTTGAGCAGCCCCCGAAGCTTGTTGACGACGAGCGTCGCCAGCGCCTCGCCGTCGACATCCTCGGCAACCACGAGCAGGGGCCGCCCGTCTTTGGCCACTTGCTCGAGCAGCGGCAATAGGTCTTGCATGCTCGAGAGTTTCTTCTCGCTGATCAAAATGAGCGGATCATCGAGTTCGACCAACATCTTCTCGGGATTGGTGACGAAATAGGGCGAAAGGTAGCCCCGGTCGAACTGCATTCCTTCGACCACGTCGAGCTGCGACTCCGTGCCCCTGGCCTCTTCGACCGTGATCACGCCCTCCTTACCAACCTTTTCCATCGCATCGGCCAACATGCTGCCGACTGCAGAGTCCCCGTTCGCACTGATCGTGCCCACCTGAGCGATCGTCGTCTTGTCTTTGGTGGGCGTCGCCAGCTTCTTGACCTCGGCCACGATCGACGCCACGGCCGCGTCGATGCCGCGCTTCAACCCCATCGGGTTCGCGCCCGCCTCCACGAGCTTGAGCCCTTCCGCGAAAATCGATTGCGCCAGCACAGTCGCCGTCGTGGTCCCGTCCCCTGCTTTGTCGCTCGTGCGGGACGCGACCTCGCGCACCATCTGCGCTCCCATATTCTCGAGCTTGCCCAGGAGTTCAATCTCTTTTGCGACCGTCACGCCGTCTTTGGTGATGACAGGCGAACCCCAGCTCTTTTCTATGACGACGTTGCGCCCCCGGGGCCCGAGGGTGACTTTCACCGCATTGGCGAGCTGATTGACTCCGCTCAAAATAGCGTGGCGGGCATCACGGGCGAAAGCGATCTGCTTGGAAGCCATGAGTTCAAATTCTCCTTCAAAGTCGAAACAGGGGTGGCGTCTCGCCGGCGCGAAGCCGGGTACGAGCCGTCAGGTTTTCCAAATGCGCCCCGTCATGGGGTCCGGGGCACCGCCAGTCCTCCTTCGGCGCGACCCAATGGGTCAGCTCAGAACGGCGAGAATCTCGTCCTCACCGAGGATGACGTGCTCGGTGCCATCCAACTTCACTTCGGTCCCGGCGTACTTGCCGATGAGCACCCGATCGCCCTCTTTGACGGCCGGAGCGCGAAGCTTTCCGTTCTTCTGGAGCTTGCCGTTGCCCACGGCGACGACTTTGCCCTCGATGGGCTTTTCCTTCGCTGTGTCCGGGATGATGATGCCACCCTTGGTCTTTTCTTCGCTTTCAAGGCGCTTGATGACGACACGATCGGCAAGTGGACGGATTTTCATGCGAAGCCTCGCCTGGCATTGGGGTGGAGGTTCTTTGGGCGCTCGCTCGCAAAGCCGAGCCCCGTTTGGAAGACCGTTGGCACTCACCTAGGGTGAGCGCTAGCGGGGCGGAACCTAAGCGCTTCTACGCCGCGGTCAAGGGGCTCAGCGCGATCGCCCACGCGCACGCCGCCTTTTGGCCGTGGGCGAGGGCATTTGGCCCCAACGCCGAATCGGCCTGAAGGGGGAAGGGCGCTTGACAAGAAAACCTCGCCGAATAGTGTTCGCGCTCCCGTGCGCCCGCGGTCGGTACCGAAGGCGCTCAGGCAGCCTTCTGAACCCCACCACATCCTTGGGGGATCGTCTAACGGCAGGACAGCGGATTCTGGCTCCGCTTATCAAGGTTCGAATCCTTGTCCCCCAGCCGGCCGCGCCCGCCGGAGTGCGCAATGCAGTTATACAGATCGTCGTTTCGAACATTTGAACTCGGCCCCATCGTCTAGCGGTTAGGACACCGGCCTCTCACGTCGGTAACACGGGTTCAATTCCCGTTGGGGTCGCAATAGTTTCGGCAACTTAGATGCGTTAGGCACAGTATTCCGCACACCATTCGCGGCGACCTCCCGGACGAGCTCTTCGGGGAGCGGCGGGTGCGGCGGCCCGAACGTCCCCCGCAGCATGCTCGCCGCGTCGACGTAGCCCTGGGTCACCTCGTAGGACGTGTGGCCGGCCGCGACTAGCAACCACTGCAAGGGTCTGCCAGGGGGGCCCGTCGACGAGACCGTGCGGCGCTCGGCCGCACGTCACCGCAGCTCGAGCACCGCCTTGCCCTCCACGCGTCGTGCGAGGAGCGCGTCCATGGCCTCGCGGGCTCGGTCCCAGCTGCCGCGCCAGCCGACACTCGCGTTGAGGCGATGGTTCGCGACGAGAGACATGAGGTAGGCGAGGTCGGGGCCGAGGCCGCTGCCTACCACGAAGACCTCGACGCGACGGCCGCCCGCGCGCAAGCCGTTCGGCAGCCGTTGCGCCTGTAGATCGATCGGGCTCGGCGCGCCCGAGGCGACGCCCACGCTCTGGATCAGGCCACCGGCCGCGAGCAGGCTCATCGCGCGCCCGATAAGCTCGCCGCCGACATTGTCGATGACGCCGTGAACGAGCTCGGTGACGCCTTCCACGCCGACGACCACCTCGCCGGCGCCGAGCTTGTCGAGGCCGGCGCCGCGCGTCGGCGCGCCCACACTAGCGATGACGTGCGCTCCGGCAAGCCCCGCGAGCTGCACGGCGTAGCGCCCCACGCCCCCCGACGCGCCGGTGACGAGAACGCGCCGCCCGAGGATCGGGCCCAGCGCACGCACCGCACGCAGCGCAGTCACGCCCGCGACGGGCAGCGCGCTCGCCGGCGCGAAGTCGACCCCGGCGGGAACGACACCCATCTCCGCCGTCTCCGCTACGCGCAGCTCGCCCCACGCGCCGCCCCAGTGAAACGTGCTCACGCGTGTGCCGACGGGCGGGCCCGAGCCGTCCTCCGCGGCGCGTACGACGACCCCGGCGGCGTCCCAGCCCGGCACCGCGCCGGGCTTGCACAGACGAGCGAGCGCAGTGGCCTCGGCCCAGTTGAGGGAGACGGCGTGCACTTCCAGGAGCGCCTGCGAACGCGTCGGCGTCGGCTCGGGGGCCTCGCCGAAGCGCAGTCCGCCTGGCGCGTTGGGATCGAAGATTAGAGCTTTCATCGGGGTCTCTCCTTACCGCCAGCATGCGTCTGCCGTCGGGGCCGGCGATTGGACGAAGTTGGAGAATCTCGCCGGCGGGCTCGCCGGTTACACTCGGCGCATGCGTCTTCCGCGCGAGCACCACGGGCTCCGACAGCTTGTGGTCCGGCGACCGCTCCACGGGGTCGTCGTCGCTCGCTCTTCAGGGGGACCTCTCGTGCGCGCCGTGCCCGAACGATATGGCACCACTCTGCACCTCGCAGGCAGCTCGGACTGGTCGAGCGGGCGGGCGCGCTGGTCGAGCGTCGCAGGGACGATGAGTGTGAAGGTGCCTGGCGAGGTCGCCGTCGAGAACGGGCGTGCGGGCTTTACCGAGTCGCAGGTCGTGCTCTTCGACGCCGCGCTCGTCGACGAGGCGCGCGCCGCGCTTGAGCGGCCTGTCGTCGTCCCGCGCCACCGCGTAATCGACGGCGGCGATGCGAGGGGCCTCCCGCTCGCGGAGCTGCACCGCCAAGCGCTGACCGGCGACGACGAAGGGCTCGACGAGGCTGTGTGCTCGGCGCTCGCAGCGCTGGTCGATCTCACGTGCGAGCCGCGCGGCGCAAGGTCGTTCACCTTCAGCGCTGCGATCGCACGCTCCCGCGCGCTCCTCGACGAACGACTCCCCGAGACGGTCACTCTCCGCGAGCTCGCGGAGCACGCGCGGCTCGACAAGTTCCAGCTGTGCCGCGCCTTCCGGGACGAAGTCGGTTTGCCGCCGCACGCGTACGTAACGCATCGTCGCGTGGCGCGTGCGCAGTCGCTGCTCGCGCGTGGCGTCCCGCAGGCCGAGGTCGCGGCGACTGTGGGCCTCTACGACCAGAGCCTCCTGCACCGTCACTTCAAGCGCATCCTCGGCGTGACCCCGGGTGCCTTCGTGCGCGCAGTACGGTGAACAACAGGACTGCACGCACGACTGACTTCTACCCGGCTTCCTTGAACGGCCGCGCCTCCACCGCTCTGAGTCGGTCGAATGGCCATCCAGATCGATGGCATTGGTGGTGTCCTTGCCGCCCGCTTTCCGAAGGCGCCTCGGCGGCGGCTAGGTCGAACGGCGAGCGTCAAGCGCGGCAAGCGTGAGCCTCGGAGTCGTATCGAACACGGAGCGGCGCGCGACACGCGCGGACCTGAATTGGACGGCGGTCGAAGCACTCGACGAGCCGAGCTGGAACGGCGCCCGTACGGGGCCGCAAGCACGCCTTGCGTCATTCGCGATTCGCGAATATAGAACAGTGGTGTCTCTCAAGCCGCAGGACGTCGTGGTCCTCCTCAAGCTCGCCTCGCGCGCGGACGCGACATGGTCCTACCCAAAGCTCGCGGTCGAGCTCGGGATGAGCCCATCCGAGGTGCACGCTTCGGTACGGCGCGCGACGCAGTCGACGTTACTGCAGGAGTCCACGCGGTCGGTGAACCAAGCGGCCTTGCTCGAATTTCTGGTGCATGCGGTCAAGTACGTCTTCCCTCCCGAGCGAGGCGGGGTCACCCGCGGCTTACCCACCGCCCACTCCGCCCCTCCCCTCCGCTCACACTTCCGCGCGGGCGCCAATCTGCCCGTCGTTTGGGCCGATCCCGAAGGAACCGTTCGAGGCGAAGCGCTTGAGCCCCTCTATCGCTCGGTGCCCCAGGCAGCGCGCGCCGATGCGCAGCTCTACGAGTGGCTGGCCCTCGTTGACGCGGTTCGCGCCGGCCGTGCGCGCGAGCGCGAGTTGGCCGTTGCCGAGCTCCGGCGGCGACTTTCAGGAGGGCGCTCGCACCCCTCTTGGTGGTTGTGCGGCGGCTCCGGGAACTGCGAGACCGGGTGGTCTTCGTGGGAGGGATGATCCGCGGCCTCCTGATTACCGATCCGGGTGCTCCGCCCGAACGTCCGACAGACGACGTGGACCTCATCGTCGAACTCTCGTCGACGGCGGCCTACCATCGCCTTGCGGCGGAACTGCGCTCCCTGGGATTCCGGGAGGATACGACTCCTGGCGCCCCAATCTGCCGGTGGATCGTCGAAGGCGTGAGGGTCGACGTCATGCCGACCGAAGGCGGCGTGCTGGGCTTCCGCAATCGCTGGTACGCGGACGCGATGGCCCGCGCCATTGAGGTGCACGCCGATGGCGAGCGCTTCCGCATTATCGATGCACCGCATTTCTGCGCAACCAAGCTGGATGCGCATTCCGATCGTGGAGCCGGCGACATGTACCACCACGACCTGGAAGACCTGATCGCCGTCGTCGACGGAAGATCGGAGCTGCGCGCCGAGTTCGCGGCGACGAGCATCCACCTGCGGCGCTATGTCGCCGCGGAGTTGCGACGCCTTCTCGGTACCCCGGCGTTTCTGGAGGCGCTGCCAGGACACCTCCCGGGTGACACGGCCAGCCAAGCGCGATTGCCCCTCCTATGCGAACGACTCGAGGCCTTGGCGTCGCTGCGATAGCAAGCAGCCCCCCGAGCACCCTGGGCCCAGCGCTAGACCGCGAGCGCGGAAAGGGCACGATCGTCTCCAAAAAAGTCTCCAAGAATCCGGTAGATCCGGGGTGATTGCAGTGGACTCGGGCGGACTGACGGCGCGGCGGAAACCGCAATGATGCTCGAGCGATAGCGACGAAATACGAGCGACATCACCTAGTTACGAAATGCCATCTGCCCGTGTTCAATTCCCGTTGGGGTCGCAAAATTCCCGAGTGAGCGTGTACTCGTTCACTGCCGGCGTCGAACGTCCAACTGTCGACGTGCCCAGGCCCCTTCAAAAGACGCACACGCGCGCGTAGGTGTGCGTTCCAAAGCCGAGCGGCCGAGGGGACGGAGGTGGGCCGCTCACGATTCGAGGGTTTACGTGTCGCCCGGCGGGCCCCCTTTTGTCAGTTAAGCCAGTCCTCCACGACCAGCTGCACGATTGACCCGTCCTTCAGCGCCGCATCGTTCGTGACTAGCGTGGCGCCCCGGTCCAGGGCGGTGCATGCGATGATCAGATCGAAATCGCTCTTCGCGAGCCCTCGCGCCGCGAGGTCGGCGCGCACGATGCCGTAGCGTTCGACGATGGCCCGCGTGACTGGCAACACCGGGAAGCGCTCAGCCAGCGCTTGCACGCGGGCTACGTTGGATTGCATCCGCGCCGACCTCCGCGCTCCGAACAATAGCTCGCCGATCACGACCACCGACAGGCCGAGTTCCTCGGGCGCTATGTTCGAGAGCCGTTCGACGACCGATTGCCGCTGCGCGAGCATCGCGATCGCGACGTTCGTGTCGACGATATACCTCACCGGTCGAGGTCGGGCACCGCCCGCGTGGTGCGCTGCCTTACTCCTGCGAGCAGCGCGACGAGCTCCTCGTAGGTTTCACCCTCCCAACGGCCGATCTCCCGGAGCATCTCGGCGGCGGATCGTTCGGTCTCTGGCGGCGAATCAGACACAGCGCGAAGCTCAACCGTCAGGTGACCGACGCGCGCGCGCACGACGTGAGTCGGGTCCCTCTGCAAGGCCTCTACAGCTTTGTCGAGCGCAAGGGGCTGACTCACGTTCAAAGCGTAGCAAGGTGCGCGGCTTCGCGCCCTGCCTTGCGTCGTCATGAGTGAATCGAACCGTGCTCGGCCGGCGCGAGGTCGGCGGGGCCTGACGCGGCTGGGCACGGCCTATACGGCTCAAGAGCAACGGTCCAGCGTTGTCGCCACCGGGGAAGTTGGGGCCCACTTCCAGCGGGATCACCGGGGACCAGGAGCCCACCCGGTGGCGCGCGGACGGATCACCCCGTTCGTCGCGTGAGGCGCGGACGCGCGAGGCTTGGCGCGCGTGGTCGTGCAGCGGGTGGGGGCGGTGTCAGGTCTGCGGATTGCGAAATCCCTTTCCGTCGAGCAGGAAGAGCTCTGAGCGTTCGGTGAGGCGCTCGGCGATGACCTGGGTGTGGCGAACAACCGATCGTAGGTGGACAGATCGGGCTCGCCGAGGGAGAGGCCGTCGAGATCGGGCTGACCGAGGCGCAGGGGTGCAGGGGCGGGCACAAGCCGGCGCTTGTGGCGAAGGACGTACTCGACGTACTCCGCGCCGACGTGGCCAGTCTTCATCACCTCGTCGATGGCGCTCTTGGTGGCGGAGGCGCCGAAGAGCTCGACGAGGAAGACGATGCGGACCATCTCCCGCTGCACGGAACGCGAGGAGGCGGCGAAGAGTCGCGCGTAGGTGCGTCCTGTCTCGCCGAGGACTTCGAGTGCGGTGGGGAGGGCGGAGGTGTCTGGGCGCTGTTTGGTCGCGAGCGCCGCGAGACGATGGGTCGGGTGCTCGATGTCTTCGCCGATGCCCCAGGAGCGCGGGTGGACGGCGACCTCTTTGGTGGCGAGAAAGACGCGGACGAAGTCGTCGCTACCGCGGACAACGACCGACTGCGAGACGAGCCTGGGAGGTACCGAGTAGCGATTCCGATCGAAGGAGATACGGAAGGACTTGGTGACGCCGGTGCCGAATAGATCGTCGGTGTCGAAGGGTGTATCGGCGACAGGCGAGGCAGGCCCGTGCATGGAGCGTCTGGCTCGCGAGCGTCCCCGAGGGGCCCATCATGGACGACGGCAATCCAGAGTTCCCCTGATCGCGCGCGGGGACATCCGGTGGTTCCGGTTTTCGGCGCTCCCGACAAGCGTCGCCCCGTCGTGGTGCTCGGTCGCAGCGACATTCTCCTCCCCGAGCCAGGTGCTCGTGTTCCCTCTTTCGACCCACGCCCCGCCTCGCTTGGGAAGTCGCCTTGACTCAAGCAGACGGCGTTCCGAGCCCGTGCGTCATAAAGCCTGAGTGGATCCGCATCGTCGAGCGCGCGTGCCTCGGGCCTTTGATCGCGACCCTGCCGGAAGCGCGTCGGGGGGACATCCGCACCGAACGGCAACCAGGTCTTCAAGTAATTCTCGCGAGTTGTCGGTCAAGACCGCGCCCGCGCTCAGTTTTCTCGAATTGCTGATGCTGATTTCAATTCCCGTTGGGGTCGCAAAATAGCCAAGGCTTCCAAGGTCTTGGCCTCGGAGGTCTTGCCCTGAGGGCAGAACTCTGGCAGAACCTCCCCGATCCCGTTGGGGTGAGCTGGCAGCGCGGGTGAACAGATCAAGCGGAAGCGGCGGCAGCGGCTCGCCAATACGGCGCGCCTCGACG
>Ga0265313_10000717_pt1 | contig 34092 bp, 30 predicted proteins | sample 4123metaG_FD_203122 | JGI IMG/M metagenome (GOLD analysis project Ga0265313, IMG submission 203122) | Rhizosphere microbial communities from Carex aquatilis grown in University of Washington, Seatle, WA, United States - 4-1-23 metaG | ecosystem: Host-associated > Plants > Roots > Rhizosphere >... | reverse complement strand
GGAGTGTTCCTTTCGGGGCGATAGTTACCTCTCCTATCAGGGTGGCGTCGTCTGCCATTGCTGGCAGGGGCGCAAGAAGCATAAGGCTCATAGCAATAAGGGCGCGACGCATGGGTGAATCTCCAAATGGGTCGTCCAGAGACTGAGCCAGCACCGTTAAGGATTTCTAAACGCTGAGTTGATGGCGCGTAATATTATTACGCCGACAGCCACCGTGTCCTAAGTGGGGCTGGGTTCCTAAGAGGTCTGTCACTTGGACAGCACCGGATTTTGCGTTGGAATGCGTTGGAGTTCGGCCTAGGAAAGGCGATGGAATGGGGGCCATAACTTCTCCCGGTTGCCTTCGGGACGTAGGGGCCGGAGGTTCGAATCCTCTCTCTCCGACCATCCCGTCCCCTGCATAAAGAGGATGGGCAAAAAGTGACGGCGCGTTCCCCCGCCTGGAAATTCGCCGCCGTCATCCTGGCGCTCCTCGCCACGCAGGCGCTGACGCTGCACCTGATGGGCCAGCCCGCCATCGCCGCCATCGGCTTGCGGCTCTGGGCGAACGATCCGCTCGGTCCCGACAATTCCCAGCAACTGGCCGACTGGTACAGCCTTTCGCATATCGTCCATGGCCTGATTTTCTACGGCCTGACGAAACTGTTCTTCCCGCGCCTGCCCTTCGCCGCACGCCTGGCCCTGGCGCTGGGCGTGGAGGTCTGCTGGGAGATCGCCGAGAACACGCCCTTCGTGATCGGGGCCTATCGCCGCCAGGCGCTGGCCGCGGGCTATCGCGGCGACAGCATCGTCAATTCCCTGTCCGACAGCGTGATGATGATGACCGGCTTCACCATCGCCTCACGCCTGCCCTGGTGGGCCAGCATTGTTCTGGCTCTGCTGCTGGAGGGCGTGGCGGCGCTGGTGATCCGCGACGGCCTGGTCCTCAATCTCCTCAATTTCGCGGTATCCTGGCCGGCGCTGGAACATTGGCAGGCCGGCTACCGGCACTGATGCGACACCTGGCCCCTTGCCCGAAATGGGCGGATGGGCCGACAAAACACCCATGAAGGCTCTTGCCCGCCATCTTCTGCTTGCCGCGCTGCTGTTGCAGGCGCTGGTGCCGCTGGGCTGGATGCCCGGCGCGCCGGCCCTGGGCCAGGCGGCCTTCATCATCTGCACCGCCGATGGCGGCATCACCCATGGCAATCCCGGCAAGGACCAGGATCGCCAGCCGCACCAGCCCTGCGCATTCGCCGCCGCCCATGTGATGGCGTCGCCGCAAGCCCAGGCCCTCGCCGCGCCGGCGCTGCGGGCGGTTGTTCTCGAATCCCGGGCCGCGCCTGCCGCGGTCTTGGCCCCGGCGGCCTTCACGCCGCAGTCTCCCCGCGCTCCGCCCATCTTCGCCTGAAATTGAGTTGAGAACGCACGCGGTTCGCCGCGTACGCGCCTTCATCGTCTTTCAGGGGAAATCTCCATGTCATCGCTTCATGCGCGCCTCGTCGCGGGCGCTTCGCTTGCCCTTCTATCCGCCCTGCCCGCTTGCGCGCAGGACCTGGGCGGCAGCCTTGCGCCCGAATACGTCATCGTCAACGGCGTGCGCGAGGCCGATCCCGCCAATCCGGACACCGCCGACACGACGGTGACCGCGACCAAGGCGCAGGAACAGGTCAACACCGTCAATACCGAGGACATGCTGAAATACGCGCCCTCGCTGGTGGTGCGAAAGCGCCATTACGGCGACAACCAGGACCCCATCGCCACCCGCACCTCCGGCGTCGGCGCTTCCGCCCGCAACCTGATCTTCGTGGACGGCATTCTGGTGTCCTCGCCCATCGGCAACAACAACACCAGCGCCAGCCCGCATTTCGGCGTCGCCGCGCCCCAGGATGTCAGCCGCATTGACGTGCTCTACGGCCCCTTCGCGGCGCGCTATGCCGGCAACTCGATCGGCGTGACCCTGAACATCGTCACCCGCATGCCCGATCATTTCGAACTCTATGCCGATGCCACCGGGGCGGTCGAAAGCTTCAGCCAATATGCCAGCAACATGACGGTGGGGACATATCAACTGGCGGCGGGAATCGGCGACCGCTACGGCAATTTCTCCTGGCGGCTGTCGGCCAATCATCTTGATGCCCAGGCCCAGCCTCTGGGTTTCGCCACGCTGACGCGGCCGTCATCCACCAGCAGCTCCGGCACGGTGCTGTATGGCGCCTTCGACGATCTCAACCGGACCGGCGCGGCCATCGCGGTGGTCGGCGCCACCAGCATCGAGCACCAGGTGCAGGACACCGACACGCTGAAGCTGCAATATGATTTCGGCGGCGCCACATTGTCCTATACCGCCAGCGTCTTCCGCCAGCAGAACAATGCCGGCGTCCAGAGCTATCTGCACGACATCTCCGGCAACACCGCCTATACCGGAAACAGCAACATCAACGGCTACAACTACAACATCGCGGCCAGCACCTTCGACACCGGCGTCTACAACTGGCAGCAGACCCAGCTGGCGCAGGGGATCAAGCTGGCCTCGGACCCGGCCGGCGACTTCGCCTGGGAAGCGATTGTCACCCGCTATGACTATCTCACCGACAAGCAGCGCACGCCGACCGCCGCTCTGCCGGGCGCCTTCGGCTCCGGCGCAGGCACGGTGAACCGGCTGAACGGCACCGGCTGGATGACCTTCGACGCCGACGCGGTGTGGCGCGGCTGGGAAGGCCACGAAATCTCCTTCGGCGCCCATCGCGACGCCGAGACCTACAACCAGGTCAAGAACAACCTCACCGACTGGATCGCCGGCGGGCTTGGCGGCGTCACCGGCTCCGCCAGCGGCCGCACCGCCACCGATGCGGTCTGGGTGCAGGACCTCTGGACCATCACGCCGGATTTCAAGGCGGCACTCGGCGGGCGTTTCGAGGACTGGCGCGCCTATGCCGGCACCAACTATTCCGCTTCGCCGGCGCTGAATGTCAGCCAGCCCAGGATCAGCACCGCCGCCTTCTCGCCCAAGGCGACCCTGTCCTGGCAGGTCAGCGATCCCTGGCGGCTGACCCTGTCCTACGGGCAGGCGTATCGCATGCCGACGGTGACGGAGCTTTATCAATCCATCACCACCGGGGCGACGCTGAGCGTGCCCAACCCCAATCTCAGGCCGGAACATTCCAAGGACTATGAGCTGGCGGCGGAATACAGGACGGGCGACGGCCTGGTGCGGCTGTCGCTGTTCCAGGAGAACATCGCCAACGCGCTGGTTTCGCAGTCGGCGCCGCTGGTGGCCGGTTCCAGCACGCTTTTCTCCTATGTCCAGAATGTGGACCAGGTGCGGGTGCAGGGCATCGAACTGGTGGCCGACCAGTATGATGTCATCATTCCCGGCCTGGAACTGTCGGGCAGCCTTACCTACAGCGACGGCCGCACCACCAGGGACACCGCCTTCGCCGCGGCGGTGGGCAAGTTCATTCCCCAGCTGCCGAAACTGCGGGCCAACGCCGTGGCGACATACCGTCCGAATGATGACTGGTCGTTCACGCTGGGCGCGCGCTACAGCGACCGCAGCTTCGGCACCATCGACAATTCCGATCCGGTCTCGCACACCTATCAGGGCTTTGACGGCTATTTCGTGGTCGATACCCGCGCCCAGTACCGGCTGAACCGGAACTGGACCATCTCCGCCGGCGTGGATAACATCAACAACAACAATTACTTCCTTTTCCACCCGTTCCCGCAGCGCACTTTCCTGATGGAGATTCACTATGCGCAATAGACTCATGAGCCATAAGTTGGTCGCGCTGGCTCTGTGCTTCTCCGCGACGCCGGCGCTCGCCCATGTCACCCTGGCCGAGGCCAACGCCGCGCCGGGCAGCCGCTACACCGCGCATTTCCGCGTCGGCCATGGCTGCGACGGCAAGCCGACCACGGCGCTGACCGTGTCGATCCCGGTGGGCGTGAGCCAGATCGTGCCCGAAGCGCCGCCGGGCTGGTCCATCGCCACGGTGCGCGAGGGCGCGCGCACCACCGCCGTCACCTGGAAAGGCGGCTCGCTGCCCGCCGACAAGCCCGGCACCTTCACCGTCGCCATGATGCTGCCGGCGAGCGGCACACAGCTGGTCTTCTCCGCCATGCAGATGTGCGGCGCGGTCGAGGAGGACTGGAATGAGATGCCGATGGCCGGGATGACCATGAAGCATCCGGCGCCGGTGCTGATGCTGGCGGCGGCGGCCCCGGCCGCGCCGGCCGGTCTGGCGGTGAGCGACGGCTGGTTCCGCGCCCTGCCCGGCGCGCTGCCGGCCGGCGGCTATTTCACCCTGCGCAACAGGGGCGCGGGCGCGGCCATGCTCACCGGGGCGGAAAGCCCGGCCTGCGGCATGCTGATGCTGCACAAGTCGGAAAGCAAAGGCGGCATGGCCGGGATGGACATGGTGGCCGAGGTGGATGTTCCGGCCGGCGGCGGCGTCAGCTTTTCGCCCGGCGGCTATCACCTGATGTGCATGGACGCGAAACCGGCGCTCAAGCCCGGCGCCAGCGTACCGGTGACGCTCACGTTCCGGGACGGCGCGCGGCTGACGGCGAATTTCGCCGTGCGCAACGCGGCGGGGAAATAGGACCATGTCCGATCTGCTGGCCATGTTCGCGGCCGTGTTCCTGGCCGAGTTCGGCGACAAGACCCAGCTCGCCACCTTGATGTTCGCCTCGGAGCGCAAGGTCTCGCCGCTGCTGGTGTTCGCCGCCTCGGGCGGGGCGCTGCTGCTGTCGGCGGCGCTGGCCAGCTTTTGCGGCGCGCTGGCGGGCAAATATCTCGCCGCCGTGCCGTTCAAGCTGATCGCCGGCATCGGCTTCATCCTGATCGGGGTGATGAGCGTGGTGCAGTATTTCCGCGGCGCCTAGGAGGCGAACCTTGCGTCCAGCCGGGCGAGGATTTCCTCCGGCCTGAAGCCCAGGGCGCCAAGCCTGCCGGAGCGTGAGAACAGCGCCAGGCCCGAAAGCGCCGCCGCCATCAGCACGACATCGCACTGGCTCTGGCGGCTGTCGGCGGGAAGCCCGCTGGCGTCGGACAGCGCCTTCAGCGCCGCGATCAGCCTGCCATTGAACAGCCGCTCGGCATCGCTGTTGCCGCCCTGGCTGAAGGCGCCGGAAGCCGCCGCGATGGTCTCCGTGCCCCTGAGCAGCGCCAGGGCGGCGGCGCTGGCGCCGGAAAGCCCTACCGCTTCCTTCATGGCGCGGGCGAGCTGGCCGAGATCCTCGGAGGCCAGGGCCAGCAGCAATTCATCCTTGGAGCGGAAATAGCCGTACAGCGCCGCGGGGGCGAAGCCGGCCTCGGCGGCGACGCCGCGCAGCGAGAGGTCACGGGCGCCGTCACGCTCGGCCACCCGGCGGGCGGCTTCCAGGATGGCGTGGCGCGAGGCGGCTTTCGCCGCCGCCCGTCCCGTCGCCTTCGCCCCTTGGACCTTGCGAATCGCCCCTGCCGCCATGGCGGAATCATAAGTGATTCGTGGCGCGAAACGAAAAGTGAGGAGCGGTTCGCCGAAGGCGAACGAAATGGTCCGGCGGACCCTTTCGAGCGACGAACGCCGCAAGGCCGCCTTTTTCCTCTCCGGCTGCCGCCTTACTTCTTGGGCTGCTGCCTGTAGAAGGCGATCTGGGCGTTGGTGTCGGCCACCAGCTTGTCCTTGAGCTGCTGGTTGGCGGCGACCTTGGCCATCGCCACCTGATGGATCTGCTCGTCAAAAGGCGTGCCGGCCTTGGCGGCGGCGGCCTTCTTGGCGTCAAGGTCCGCGGCGATGCAGGACTGATAGGCGTCGGACTTGGCGACAAAGTCCGTGGTCTGTTTGCTGAGGGCCAGCACCTGATCATGGTTGGCGGTCTTGCCGTCCACCATGACCGGAGGAGTCGGCTCGACACAGACGGTCTGCGCCAGGGCGGGCGTGGCGCCCAGCAGAACGGCGGCGGCGAGGAAGGCAATGTTTTTCATTTTTGGAATCCCTGCGGCAAAACCCGCCGAAGTGAAACATAGGGGCCGGGCCCAATTCCAGTCTCCGGCGCCGGACAGTGGCGCAACCGCTTGGGGCCGGTGCATATAAGAAAAATTACGCAAAGTTCACGAAGTTCGGGTCAGCGCCACGGCAAAGCCCGCCACTTCCTGCCCGGATTCGCGGCGGGGCGATGCCGCCAGCAGCCCGGCGACGCCAAGCCCGGCGGCTTCGGCGGTCTGGCGCAGATAGGCCTCGCCATGGCGCCAGCGCCGCTTGGGACCGAGTTCGAAACCGCTGTCCGCCTGCTCCACTGTGAAGAGAAAAAAGCCGTCCGGCGCGAGACGCGCAGCGGCGGCGCGGAAAATCGGGGCGAGGTCGCCGAGATAGACCAGCGTGTCGGCGGCCAGGATCAGGTCATAGGACATGGACAAATCAAACTGGCCCGTTTCCGCCAGCGCGGTTGCAAGATCGGCGGTCACCAGATGGTCGTAGATGCCGCGCGCCCGCGCCCTGGCGATCATGGCGGGCGAAAGATCGATGCCGTCCAGCCGCGCCGCGCGCTTCTTGAAAACCTCTCCCGCCAGGCCGGTGCCGCAGCCGAGATCGAGAATGGCGAGCCGTTCGCGCCCCGGCATCACCATCGCGGCAAGGCCGAGCAATATCTCGGGCGCGGCATAATGCAGATGCTCGCGCATCCGCAGATCGTAATCGGCGGCGAACTGGTCGAAGAGATGACGGACATAGTTAGCCGCAGAGCGTGGCGCAGCCTTCATCTCCTGGGCCTGCGCGATCAGAGTTTCGTCATCCAGGCCGGTTTCCAGTGCCTTGTCGGCTTCACCCGCGCTCAGCCAGGCGACGGCCAGGAAATTTCGGGCTTCGCCGTTTTCCGGATCGAGCCGCAGCGCCCGCTGCAATTCGGCGATGGCGGTGGGCAACTGGCTCGCCATCAGAAGGGCCACACCAAGTCTGGTGATCACGGAGGCAACAGTTGGAAAAAGCATCGCGGCCTCGCGCGCCTCGGCCAGCGCGCCCGGCACATCCGCCGGGATCATCAGCAACGCATCCACCAGCATGGTCCGCGCCAGCGCCCCACCACGTCCGGCGGCCAGGCGCTCGCGCAGCAACGCGGCGGCTTCTTTGCCGGCGCGGGCGTCCATCAACGCCCTGGCTGCTGCGATGGGATCGTCCTCAAGCAGGCTCATCTATCCACCAACTCCAGGGGATGAAATCCAGGATTTCTGCGGGCGTTTTTGTACCAATTTTCTCACCCCCTCCCCCTTATCCAACAGCATCGGTCCATCGTCATGGCGCATTCTACCATCGCGGCAGAGGCGTGGGATAAGCGGGAACCTTGGGGCCCTAGGCCAGCAGGCAAAGCCCGTTATTGAGCACCACCGTGCCGGGCCGTTCCTTCACACTGGCGCGGAAGGAAATGGTGCCGCCGTCGGCCCAGATTTCCACCGCCAGGGTCTCGCCGGGAAAAACCGGCCTGGAAAAGCGCACATCGAACTGGCGGATGCGCTCGGGCGCATACTCCGCCACGGTGGAAAGAATGGCGCGGCAGGCCGTGCCATAGGAGCAGAGGCCGTGCAGGATGGGGCGGGGAAAGCCCACCATCTGCGCCACCCTGGGATCGCGGTGCAGCGGATTGCGGTCGCCCGACAGGGCATAGAGCAGCGCCTGGTCGGGTCTTGTATCGCAATCCTTCACCAGGTCGGGCGCGCGCCCGGGTATGACATGCGCCTGCGGTCCGCCCTGCGGCTTGCCGCCGAAGCCGCCATCGCCACGGGCGAAAATGGAGGAGACGATGGTGAAGAGCTTGTCGCCGGACGCCTTCTCGCGCACCACCCGCTCCTGGATCAGCACGGCGCCCTTGCCCTCGCCCTTGTCGAGAATGTCGAGATAGCGCTCGTCCGCCAGCACCTCGCACTTAGGCGGCAGGGGCTTGTGCAGGGTGATGCGGCGCTCGCCATCCACCACCATCATGAAATTGACCTGCGATTTCTGCGGCATGCGCTGGCGCTCGGGCGGGGCTTCGCCGCGCGAAATCACCGAGGCGAAGGTGGGCGGCACCTTCAGGCCGTCATTCTCATAAACGAAAGGCAATTCCTTCCCGTCCATGGGATCGCGGCCAAAGCCCACCCCCAGGGCGTAGAGCATCACGTCCTTTTCGTCATAGGCGGCGGCCAGGCCGGTGGCGCCCGACTGCATCATGTCGTCATAGTCTATCGGCATGGTTTCCAGACCTCGTCCTCATGGTTCGACAGGCTCACCATGAGGATAAAAAATGAACCTCATCCTGAGCCCGTCGAAGGATGAGGCGGCGCAAATCTAGCCGCCAACACGCTTTGCACCAAGCCTGACGCCATGCTCTGATGCCGCCATGAGCGAGACCACCCGCATCGTCTATGTCGAACGTCCGCGCGGCTCCGGTTGTCTCGGGGGTTGCCTGGGCGTGGCTCTGCTGATCTTGCTGCCGTTCATTTTCGCCTGGGGCTATGGCAGCTGGTTCCTGTGGCGCGGTTTCCATGACAGCCCGATGATGCGCGCCGCCACCGAAATGGCCGAGCGCGACGGACTGGCGCGGCGGGTGCTGGGACGGCCGATCATCGTCACCGGCATGGAAGGCAGCGCGTTCACCTTCGCCACCGGGATCGGGGCGCGCAACGCCTTCACCCTCCGGCTGGAAGGGCCGCGCGGCCAGGGCCGTCTTGCCGTCACCGCGCACACCGAGGGCCGCGAGGCCAGGATCGACGCCATGGAGCTGACCGGTCCCGACGGCCAGCGGTACGACCTGCTGCATCACGCGCCCCTGCCGTCCACGGACGGCGGCGCCACGCCCATCTGAGGAACCCCGCGATGCGCGCGCCGCTTGCTCTTGCCGTCCTGCTGCTGGCCGCGCCGGCGCTGGCCCAATCGGGAAATCCGTCCAATATCGGCCTCGGCCAATATCCGGCGCCGAAATGCGCCGTGCCGGCGCCGGTCGATCCGGCCATGAAGCCGGCGCCGCCGCCCGGCGATCCGCCCAGCGAAGGCGCGGCGAACCTCTACAATTCCAAGGTGCGCGCCTACAACGCCGCCATGCGCGCCCATAACGACGGGGCCAAGACCTATGCCGCCTGCGTCGAGACCTATGTCGCGGCGGCCAAGGCCGATATCCAGCGCATCCAGGCGGCGGTGGACGCCGCCGTCGCCGCCGCCAACGCGCAATAGCTCAGACCGGGCGCGACAGCGCCTGCGTCAGGGGCACCGGGCTTTTGTCGATGCAGGTGCGGGCGGCGTCATAGCCTTCCTGGATCGCCTGGTCGAACTTCCTCCAGTCGCGCATGCCGATGGTCGGCAGCGGCGGCTCGATCAGATAATCGCATTGTTCGCGCACGATGCGGCGCTGCGCCTCCGACCCCACCGTGCCGGAGCGCATCAGGATGGAGAGAATGCCCGGATTGCCCTTCAGCCCCTGCCAGATCAAGCGGTACCAGGGCCGCTCGCCATAGCGGTCGTCGCGCGCCTTGAGGTCGATTTCGCCGGTGACGTCGCAGGCCAGGATCGGGCCGGCGCCCGGCGCCTGCTCGCGCATCACATCCACCGGCAGGTTGTTCATCACCCCGCCATCCACCAGCAGATGGCCGTGATGGGTGACCGGCGGCAGGATGCCGGGCAGCGCCACGCTGGCGCGCAGCGCCCGCCACAAGAGCCCCTCATGATGGACATGAATGCGCCCGGTGGTGAGATCGGAGGAAACGGCGAAGAAAGGCCGCGGCATTTCCTCGATGCAGATGTCGCCGAAATGCTCGCGCAGCCGGGCGCTGACTTTCTTGCCGCGCATCAGCGAGACCAGCGGCAACTGCAATTCGGAGAAGGACAGGGGATTGTCGGTGACGAAGACGGCGCGCATGCGCCGCGCCAGTTCCTCCACATCCCATTCCATCGCCAGGCCCGCCGCGATGATCGCCCCCATCGAGGTGCCGCCCAGCCGGTCGAAGGGCACGCCCGCCTCGGTCAGCGCCTTGATGATGCCGATATGGGCGAAGCCGCGGGCGCCGCCGCCCGCCAGCACCATGCCGATGGCGCGGCCGGCGATGAAGCGGGCGACGCGGGCGATGTCCCTGGCATGGCCGGCGCGGATGTGATGATGGTTCTGGAACAGGCCGGCGCGGCTGGAGAAATGCGCCGGCAGCTTGAGCGGCCCGTTCTGCGGCTGCAGCAGCAACAGATCGGGCAGGCCGGAGGCGCGCTCCTTGAAGGCGGGCAGGTCGAGCGGGCGCGGCGGCAGCGGGTGTTCGGCGCTGGCCAGCAGGAAGATGCGGTCGGCCTGGCGCAGGCACAGATGCGTCCAGGCGCTGTCGGGGGCGTCGCCGCGATAGAAGACGACGTCATGGGCCTGCTCGAAACTGTTGAACCATTCGGCGTCCTGCTCGGCGGCGGCGCTGTCCAGCACGGCGGCGCGCGAGCCCAGCTCGTTGAGGATATTGGCCAGGCGGAAGGCGATGGGGGCGCCGCCAAGACCGTCCTGCAGCGGCACGATGGCGAAGGTGCGCGGCCGCGCGCCATCGCCCTGGCGCGTCGCGTTCTGCAGCCGGCGCACCAGGAAGCGCATGATGTTCATCATCACCCGGGGATGGCGGGCGATCAGCGCCTCGAAGCCGGCCGGGCTGATGCGCAAAAGTTCGGTGTCGCGCAGCGCCACGATCTGCGCCGAGTGGCCGGTCGAGCCGGCGATCAGGCTCATCTCGCCCACCGTCTCGCCGGCGGGGACATGGTTGATCAGGCGGCGCTGGCCCTGCCCGTCCTGGACGAAAACGCCCAGGCTGCCGGTGACGACCAGGAACAGGGCGGAATCATTCTCGCCGCTGCGGTCCAGCAGCGTGCCGCCGGGCAGCGCGAACCAGTTGGCTTCCGACATCAGGGCGCGGAAGGCGCCCTCGCCGACATTCTCCAGCAGCGGGAAGCCGCGCAGCCGCTCGCGCAGCGCTTCGGGATAGACGGTTTCGGCGCCGGCGCGGAAGGAAGAGAGAAACGCCATGGCCATGTTCTAGCTCACCACGCGGTCCAGCCACCATCCACCGCCAAGACGGCGCCGGTGACATAGCTTGAGGCGGGCGAGGCCAGGAACAGCAGCGGGCCGCCGATTTCTTCCTTGCGTCCCAGCCGCCCCAGCATGGTCCGGGACGCCAGCCGCCCGGCGAAAGCCGGTTGGGCGGAGGCGGGAAACGGCCCCGGCGTCAGGGCGTTGACGCGAATTGCCTGCGGTCCCAGTTCGGCGGCGAGGTGACGGGTAAGCTGCAACAGGCCGGCCTTGGCCGGACCGTAATGAAACGGGCTTTGTCCGGCGCGGTCGTCATAGAGACGGGCATCGGGCGCGACCAAGGCGTACATGGAGGCGATGTTGATCACGCTGGCGTCGCCGCCTTCCGCCGCCGCCCGCTTCAAGGCGGGCAGCGCGGCGCGGCTGGATTCAAAGGCGGCGGTGACGCTGCTGGCCCAGGTGCGGGCGAAATCTTCCGGCGCCAGCGCCGCGAAGCTTTTCACCTGCATGGCGATGGCGTTGTTGACCAGGATGTCGAGGCGTCCCTTGGCGAAGCGGCTGGCGAAAAAAGCGCGCAGCGCCGCCACGTCCAGGACATCGAAGGCGGCGGGTTCGGCGGCGATGCCTTCGGCGCCAAGCTGCGCCGCGAAACGCTCCAGCGCCGCGCCGTCGCGGCCATTGACGACCAGCCGCGCCCCCGCCGAACCCAGCGCGCGGCACATCGCCTGGCCGAGATGGCCACGCGCAGCGGAAATGAAGGCGGTCTTGCCGTCGAGCCGGAACAAGCGGAACTCCTGCCAGGGCAAGCTGGCACCGCAGGGTAAACAAGTGTTTACGATGTTGCCGGGACTCTTTGCTGCACTGCACAATCGCCGGAATGAGAGCGCCGGACCTTGTTGGAAACACCGCTCCGCCACACTAAAGTTGCAAACTGCGCCAAATTAGGCGAATGGCTTCGCCTGCCTGCCACCTCTGAAGGACGTGCTTCCATGACCCTTGCGAAATCCCGCGCCCTGCTGGCCGCCCTGCTGCTGGCCGCCGCCCCCCTGGCGATCACCGCCGCCCATGCCCAGGAGGACAGTCGCCAGACCTCCGATGGCGGCGACGGCTCCCGCTTCCAGCGCCCCTCCCAGGCCAAGGCCCAGGCCGCCAACACCCTGGGCTCGGCGGTCCAGCGCTCGCTGAGCAATGCGCAAGCGCAGATGGCCGCCAAGAAATGGCCGGATGCGCTGGCCGCCGCCAAGGAAGGGCTGGCCAACTCCAAGACCGACTATGAAAAGCTGACCTCCAACCGGATCCTGACCAGCATCGACATCAACATGGGCGACGAGGCCGGCGCCGCCGCCGCCGCCGAGGCCGCCGCCGACACCCCGGCTGCATCCATCCCGGCGGAAGACAAGCTGGCCGTCTATTACACCGGCGCCGCCCTGGCGCTGAACGCCAAACACAACGACAAGGCCATCGTCTATGCCAAGGCGTTGCAGGCGCTCAATCCGGCGGACCCGCGCATGCAGGACGTGATCGGCCGCGCCTATTACGCCAGCGGCGATCCCGCCGCCGTCGCCTACTTCCAGAAGCAGGTTGACGCCACCATCGCCGGCGGCAAGGCGCCCAGCCGGGACGCCCTGGAGATGCTGATGGCCGCCCAGTTCAAGAACAACAACGAGGCCGCCGCCGCCAAAACCATGGTCCAGTCCATCCTCTATTACAACGACAAGAAGGACTGGGAGCAGATCATCGACGTCACCATGTCGACCAACGGCGTGCGCGACATCGATGCGGTGATGCTGGGCCGGCTGCTCTTTGTTTGCGGCGCCAATGTCAGCAAGGAGAACGCCCAGCTGATCGGCGAAACCACCCAGAAGATGGCGCTTTACGGCGACGCCCAGGCCGCCCAGGCCAAGGGCGCGACGCTGCAGCTCGATCCCGCCCGCGTCGCCGCCGACAAGGCGTCGCTGCCGCAGCAGGTCCAGATGGCCGGCGGCCAGGACGGGCTGTTCAGCGTCAAGCTCGCCGAGGCCCAGTATGGCTATGGCATGTATGCCGATGCCGAGGCTTCGGCCCGCCTCGCCCTGAGCAAGGGCGGCGCCGACGCTTCCGAGGCCCAGCTGCTGATCGGCATGTCCCAGGTGATGGCGGGCAAATATGCCGACGGCGTCGCCAGCCTGGGCCAGGTGAAGGGCGGCGGGCCGGTGACGCCGAACGTCGCCGAGCTGTGGATCACCTACGCCAAGATCAAGGGCGGTCTGGTCCCTGGCGCCCAGTCCGCGGCGCGTTAAGCGGTTTGTTTCCGGGGCGCGACCGTAACGGCGGCGCGCCCCGCTTTCCTGAGCGGGCGGCATGACACTGGTCCTGGGCTTTGCGCCCTTCATCCTGTTCGCCGTGCTGTCACGGCTCTCCACCGACCTGGCGCTGTGGGCCGCTTTCGCCGCCGCCTTCGTCGTCACCATTCGCGATTTCGTCGAAAGCCCGTCGCTGCGCCTGCTCGATGTCGGCAATCTGGCGCTGTTCGGGGTGCTGGCGCTGGCCCGCTTCCTGGCGCCGGGGCTGCCGCTGGTGACGGTGCGGGCGCTGGCGGAACTTTTCCTGTTCCTGCTGCTGGCGGCCTCGCTGCTGCGCAAGCAGCCCTTTTCCCTGCAATATGCCCATGTCACGGCGGAGGAGCGGACCGCGCCGCTGTTCATGCGCGTCAACATCGTGATTTCCGGCATCTGGGCGGCCGCCTTCGCCGCCATGGCGGCGATGGACCTGCTGCTGGTCTTCATCGCCACCCTGCCGCTCTGGCCCGCCATCGCCGTCTCGGTGGCCGCCTTCGCCATCGCCATCACCTTCACCCTGCGCTATCCGGCCTATGCCGCCGCGCATCGGCACTGAGCCGGGACCGCTGACAGGGCAGGCGGTTTTGCTCTAGGGTCCAGCGCGCAGCGCAGGCGCGCCGGCGACAGCCGGAGCAACCGGAAACAAGGGTTCCCATGAAAGACGCCGTGATTGTCTCCACCGCCCGCACCGGCCTGGCCAAATCGGTGCGCGGCGGCTTCAACGACACCCATGGCGCGGTGCTGGGCGGCCATGCCGTCAAGCATGCCATCGCCCGCGCCGGGATCGACGCCGGCGAGGTGGAGGACGTGGCGATGGGCTGCGGCTTTCCCGAAGGCGCCACCGGCAACAACATCGCCCGCGAAAGCGCGATCTGGGCGGGCTGCCCGGTGTCGACAGCGGGCGTCACCCTCAACCGCTATTGCTCCTCCGGCCTCAACGCCATCGCCTATGCCGCCGGCCAGATCGTCACCGGCAATGCCGACATCATGGTGGGCTCGGGGGTGGAATCCATCTCGCTGGTGCAGATGGGCGGCATCAACCTCAGGCATTTCACCGAGGAGCATCTGCTTGCGACAAAGCCGGCGCTGTGGATGACCATGATCGAGACCGCCGAGATCGTGGCCGAACGCTATGGCATTTCCCGCGAGCGCCAGGACCAGTATGCCCTGCAAAGCCAGCAGCGCACCGCCGCGGCGCAGGCCGCCGGAAAATACAAGGACGAGATTGTCGCCCTGACCACGAAAATGAAGAAGCTCGACAAGGCGACGGGCGCCGAAAGCGTGATCGCGGTCACGGTCGAGCATGACGAATGCAACCGCCCCGACACCAGCCTGGAAGGCCTGGCGGCGCTGAAGCCGGTCCATGCCGGCGGCCAGCAGGTCGCCCAGGGCAAATACGTCACGGCCGGCAATTCCTCGCAATTCGCCGACGGCGCCAGCGCCTGCGTGCTGATGAGCGGCGAGATGGCGGCGCAGAAGAACCTCAAGCCGATGGGCCTGTTCCGCGGCTTCGCGGTGGCGGGGGTTGAGCCGGACGAAATGGGCATCGGCCCGATCAAGGCGGTGCCGAAACTGCTGTCCCGTCACGGTTTGAAGGTCGCCGATATCGACCTGTGGGAACTGAACGAAGCCTTCGCCAGCCAGACCGTCTATTGCATGGATCAGCTGGGCCTTGATCCCGCCAGGACCAACGTCAATGGCGGCGCCATTTCCATCGGCCATCCCTATGGCATGACCGGGGCGCGCTGCACCGGCCATCTGCTGATCGAGGGGCGGCGGCGCGGCGCCAAGCTGGGCGTCGTCACCATGTGCATCGGCGGCGGCATGGGCGCGGCGGGACTGTTCGAGATCCTGCCCTGAGCATGAAAAGGTTTTTCGCATTCGCCCTGACGGCCTTGTTGCTCACCGGCTGTGCCAGCGTCGAGCAGGTGAAGCAGACTGTCGGACTGGCGGCGCCCCTGCCCGCGCCCGTGGCGGCGCCTGTCCCGCCGCCGCCGCCGCCCGATCCCAGGACCCAGATGGCGGAACTGGAAACGCGGCTGTCGGTGCTGGTGGACGAAACCCGGCGCAAGCTGGACCCCGCGGCCAAGCCGCTGCAACTGGACCCCGAACTGGTCAGGATCGCCCGCGCCCGCGCCACCGACATGGCGCAGAAGAATTATCTCGCCCATGACGCGCCCAATGGCGACACTTCCGCCAGCCTGCTGATGGCGGCGGATGCGCAATATCAGGGCCTGCTGGGCGAGAATCTGGCAGCGCAGTATTACCGGCCGGAAAGCGGCGTCGATCCCAAGACCTTCGCCGAACGCTTCCTCGCCACCTGGATGGACAGTCCCGCCCATCGCGACAATCTCACTTTCGCGGATTATGACCGCACCGGCGTGGGCGCGGCGGTGAATGGCGACACCGTCTATGTCGCGCTGCTTTTCTCCACCACCACGCGGGCCAATGGCTCCGGCCGGGTCGCCACCTTCGACAGTCCCAAGGCGGCCAAGGACGCTCCGCCCGCGGCGGCGGCGGTTCCGTTGCGCGGGGCCGCTCACTGACGCGCCAGGTAACTTCCGATTAAGACTGTCCGGCGAACAATCTGTGCATGGTTGAGCCTCGATGCGCCCTAACCGTGGCTTGGGAAACGACAATTCCTTTACACAATATCTAGGCCCCGGTACTTTGTTTGGTGGGCGTATCGTCCCTGTGAGTCGAAATGCGCGCAGAGCTTCCCTGGAATGTGGCTGGCATCCCGCCGGAAGCGCGGGAAGCCGCGCGGGCCGCTGCCCGCCGGGAGGGCCTGTCGGTCGGGGAATGGCTTACCCGCCGGATTTTGCGCAGTTTTTCGGACTTTGGCGACGAAATGGGGGCTGGGTCCGCCCCCTATAGCGCCCCGCCCTCCGGCTATGGCGGCGCCCCTCTGGACAGCTGGGGCCTGCCCCAGTCCAGCAATGCCCGCCGCGATTCCGAAGAGATGCTGGCGCGGGTAAGCCGCAGCGAGACCGAATCAACCGAATCCTGGCGCCGGATCGAGGAGCAGCTGAGGGGCGTCGGCCGCCGCCTGGACTCCTCCGAGCGCAGCCAGTCCGAGAACAACCGCGTCCTTTCCCGCACCGCAGCGGAAATGAACGTCGCCGCCCGCGAGCAGGCCCAGGCCTTCGACCAGGTCAGCCATACCATCGTGGCGATCAACGAGCGGCTGGAACGGCTGGAGCGCGAGCGCGCCAGCGACGGCATCAAGGACGCGGTCAAGGCGCTGCACCAGGGCCTTTCGCGCCTGGCCGACCAGATCGGCCAGACCGCCACCCAATCGGCCGCCCAGGTCACCGCCGTCACCCAGAATCTCGACCAGCTCGCCTACAAGCTGGGCCAGGCCCGCGACGATGCCGCCCATGGCGACAACCAGCTTGCCGAGCGCATCGTCCAGGTCGACACCCGCGTCGCCGGGGCGGAAAAGACCATCCAGTTCGCCACCAACGCCATCGACCATGCGCTGGAGAAGCTGGAAGGCCAGGCGCAGCAGCGCGCCAATGACCAGGTGGAATGGCAGCGCCGCGCCGGCCAGACCGAGGAAGCGCTGCAGCGGGTGGAAGATTCGGTCATCCGGCTGGAGCACAGCGGCAACGACAAGGGCCTGGAACGCCGCCTGGACGGCATCGAGGACAGTCTGCACGGCCTGGTGGCGCGGCTGGAAAGCTATGACCCCGCCGCGCCGCTGGAAGAGACCATGCGCGCGCTCACCCGCCGCCTGGAGGCGATGGAGCGGCACCAGGCCGAACTGGTGAACGAGATGCGGGCCAACATCATGGCCGCGCCCGCTGCATCCGCCGAGCCCGCCTTCAACAAGACGCCCGTCTTCGAGGCCCCGCCCCTGGCCGAGCCGCCGCCCACACCGGAGATGGAGGCCAACGCCTTCCTGCCGCCCTATGGCACCGACACTTTCGCGCCGGAAGCCTTCGCCAGCGGCGAGTTCACCGAGACGCAGGACGCCGAGAGCGAGGATCCCTTCGCGCCGCTGAGCGGCATGGTGGAAGAACCCGTGGCGGAGGAGAATTTCCTCGCCGCCGCGCGCCGTTCCGCCCGCGAGGCCGCCGAGAAGAACGCGGTGGAAAAGCAGAGCCGCTTCTCCTGGAAGCGCCGCGCCGAAGCCTCAGAAGGCAAGAAGTCCAAGCTGCTGCCGACCCTGCTGGTGATGCTCGGCGTCGCCGCCCTGGCGCTTGGCGCCGCGCTGGTCAGCAGCCGGTTGCAGCATCCCGCCCATCCGCCCGCCGTCGTCCAGCCGTCCTCCGAGGGCGGCCAGCCTTTCGCGCCCGCGCCCCAGGTCGGTGTGCCCGACGGCCAGGAACAGCAGGCGGCCGAACCCAATGCCGGCAACGCCCCGCCGCCTTCCACTGCGCCCCAGCCGGCCAGGCCGCAGGCCGCCGGCGCCCCGCCGCAGGTCGCCACCGCCCAGCCGCCGGCCCCCGCCAAGGGCGCGCCGCCGACGCTGGAGCGCCTCGCCCAGCTCGCCACCCAGGGCAACGCCACCGCCCAGACCATCCTCGGCATCCGCGCCCAGGGCGCCGCCGACGGCAGCGCCGCCAATCCCGCCGAAGCCTTCAAATGGCTGAACGCGGCGGCGGCGCAGGGCCAGGCCGTGGCGCAATACCGTCTGGGCACGCTGTATGAGCGCGGCCAGGGCGTCGCCGCCAATTCCGCCACCGCCGCCAGCTGGTATCTGAAGTCCGCCAACCAGGGCAACCGCCTGGCGATGTACAACCTCGCCGTGGCGCTGGCGAACAAGTCGCTGGGCCGCCAGGACCTGCCGGAAGCGGCGCGCTGGTTCTCCAAGGCGGCGGCGGTGGGGCTGGTGGACGCCGAGTTCAACCTGGCGGTGCTCTATGAGCGCGGCGACGGCGTGCCGCAAAGCCTGATCGACGCCTACAAATGGTACCTGATCGCCGCGGCGGCGGGCGACAATGGCGCGCAGCAGCGCGCCGATGTGCTGGGCAAGCAGCTTTCCGACGCCGACCGCACCGCGGCGGTGAAATCGGCGCAGGCCTTCAAGCCGCAGCCGCTCAACCGCGCCACCAACGTCCCGCCCGAAGCGGCGGACCTGGCCGGTCAGTAAATCCCGATAAAACTTGGCGCAACGCGGGTTGACCCGCTATGGGCGCGCGCGCACATTCGCAGCCGATGGAAATTTATTTGCCCATCGCGGAAATGTCCGTCCACTGGATCTACGTCGTGGGCCTGGGACTGAGCGTGGGGTTTCTTTCCGGCCTGTTCGGCGTCGGCGGCGGCTTCCTGCTGACGCCGCTGCTGGTGTTCTACGGCATTCCCTCCACCGTCGCGGTCGGCACCACGCTGTCCCATGTCACCGCCTCCTCGGTGTCGGGGGCGCTGGCGCAATGGCGCAAGCGCGCCATCGACTTCAAGATGGCCGGTGTGCTGATGGCGGGCGGGCTTGTCGGCACCATCGCCGGCGTCTGGCTGTTCGCGCTGATGCGCCGCCAGGGCCAGATGGACCTGATCGTTTCGCTGTCCTATGTCCTGCTGCTGGGCAGCGTCGGCACGCTGATGCTGAAGGAAAGCCTCGCCGCCCTGAAAGCGGCGCGCGGCGGCGCGGTGGCGCCGGTCCGGGCGATCAACCGGCCCTGGATCGCCGCCCTGCCCTTCAAGATGCGCTTCCGCCAGTCGCGCCTCTATCTCAGCGTGCTGCCGCCGCTGGCGATCGGCTTCGCCGTCGGCGTGCTCTCGGCGGTGATGGGCGTGGGCGGCGGCTTCGTGCTGGTGCCGGCGATGATCTACATCCTGCGGATGCCGACCAATGTGGTGCTGGGCACTTCGCTGACCCAGATCATCGGCATCACCGCCGTCACCACCATCCTGCAGGCCAGCAGCAATTATACGGTGGATGTGGTGCTGGCCTTCTTCCTGGTGATCGGCGGCGTGGTCGGGGCGCAGCTGGGGGTGCGCGCCGGCGCCCGGCTGCGCGGCGAGCAGTTGCGCTTTCTGCTGGCGGTGCTGGTGCTGGTGGTCTGCCTGAAGCTGGCCTGGGGCCTGGTGGCGCATCCGCAGGACATCTATTCGACGGAGCTGGGCAACTGATGCGGCGCGTTCTCTTCGCCCTGCTGCTGACCACCTTGCCGGCGGGCGCCGCCGAAGACATCGTCTCGGGCCTCAGCCAGGACCAGATCGAGATCAATTCCAGCTATGCCGGCGGCGAGATCATGGTCTTCGGCACCGTCGAGCGGCCGGCATCGCCCGCGGGCCGCGACATCGTGGTGGTGGTGCGCGGGCCGGACACGGTGGTGACGGTGCGGCGGCGCGACCGCGTCGCCGGGGTCTGGATCAACCGCGACGCCGCGCAATTCAACACCCTGCCGGCCTTCTATTTCCTCGCCAGCACCAGGCCGCTCGGCGCCATCGCCGATGCCGAGACGCTGGACAGCTATGGGTTGGGGGCGATGCACCTGAAACCCGCCGCCATTGTCAGCCATCACGATCCCCTGCCCTTCCGCCAGGCGGCGGTGCGGCAACTGACGGCGCAGCGTCTCTATACCGAATCGCCGGGCGCCATCGACTTCCACAGCGAGAATCTGTTCAAGACCGTGGTGCCGATCCCCGCGTCGGTGGCGCGCGGGCAATACACGGTCGAGGTCTATCTCTTCCGCAATGGCGATGTCGAAAGCGTGCAGTCCACGCCCTTCTTCATCGACCAGACCGGGCTGGAGCGGCGGCTGTACAATTTCGCCCATGACCGGCCGCTGGGGTACGGCTTTCTGGCGGTATTCATGTCGCTGCTGTTCGGCTGGGCGACCAGCGTGCTGATGCGGCGGCCGGGCGACTAGGCGCTCTGGCGTTGCGCCATGGCATAGACGCGGGCGCGCCCCAGCATATAGGCGTGATAGGGCCCGGCGAAGAGACCGGCGATCGCGTCTTCGCGCACATCCAGGCCGCCGGCATAGGCGCCGAAAGCCGGCAGCAGCAGGCGCAGGCCATCGGAGACGAAGCAGCGCCGCCGCACGCTGCGGCCCCATTTGGCGGCGGTGGCGCAGGGATGCAGATGCCCCGCCACTTCGCCATCATGAAACAGGGCTTGCGGTTCATGCCGCAGGGTCAGCCCGCCCAGCGCGATTTCCCGCAGCACCTTGCCGCCGGCCCAGGCGGGCGGGTTGGGATCATGATTGCCCGCGATCCAGAGAAGATCCGCCGCCGCGCCCAGCGCCTCGATCAGGCCGCGTTCTTCCGCCCCGATGCGCCCCTCGGCTTCACCATCATGGAAGGAATCGCCCAGGGCGATGATGATGGCCGGGCGGTGGCGCCCCGCCGCCTCGGCCAGCTTCAACAGAGTGGCGCGGCTGTCATAAGGCGGCAGCAACTGGCCGGAACGGGCGTAGGAACTGCCCTTTTCCAGATGCATGTCGGCCACCACCAGGGCGCGGCTGGCAGGCAGGAAGGCCGCGCCGCTGGCGTCCAGCAGCACACGCTCGCCATTTACTTCGATGATCGCATCATCAAGAGATCGCATTCGCTCATTCCACACGCATCGCATCCCGAATCAGCGCGTCTTCGCTTTCCCGCAGGATATCCTCGTCCGCCGCGCCCGCCACCATCTCCTTGGCGATTTCCAGCAGGGCGGGAACCGCCAGGGGCGAGACCCGCTCCAGCTTGCGCGTCACGATGCGGCCGCGCACGCGGGCCAGCATATCCGAGAGCCGGGCGATGTCGAGCAGGCCGGTGCCGGCGTCGGCGTAAGTTGCGCGCAGCAGCACATGGTCCGGCTCATGCGCCCGCAGCACGTCGTAGATCAGGTCGGTGGAAAATGTCACCTGCCGGCCCGATTTCTCCTGATTGGGAAAGCGGCGCTGGATCAGCCCGGCGATGATGGCGCAATTGCGGAAGGTGCGCTTGTAGAGGTTGGACTCCGCCAGCCAGGCGTCGAGATCGTCGCCCAGCATGTCCTGGCCGAACAGACCGTCCATCGGCACGCCGCTCATGTCGCGCGCCGCCCAGATGCAGAGGGCATATTCGTTGGCGACAAAGCCCAGCGGGCGGAAATTGCCCCGCTCCAGCCGCCGCGTCAGCAGCATGCCCAATGTCTGGTGCGCCAGCCGCCCCTCGAAGGGATAGCAGCAGAGATAATGCCGCCTGGCGCGGGGAAAAGTCTCGACCAGAAGCTGGCCGGCCAGGGGAATGACGCTGCGCGCTTCCTGGATCGCCAGCCATTCCTGCACCGGGCCGGGCAGTTCCCGCCAGACGCGCGGATTGGAAACCATCTCGCGCACCCGCTGCGCCAGAAAGGTGGAAAGCGGGAACTTGCCGCCATTGTAGCTTGGGATCTGCGCTTCGGGGTCTTTGGCGCGGGTGACATAGGCCGCGTCTTCGCGCAGGCCCTCGAAGCGCAGCACCTCGCCGGCGAAGACGAACGTGTCGCCCACCGAAAGCTGCTCGATGAAATATTCCTCCAGCTCGCCCAGCTTGCGCCCGCCGCCGCCGGCCGGACGGCCCTTGCCCTGCAGCTTGATCGCCACCATCGGGTCTTCGACAATGACCCCGGCATTGAGACGGTATTGCTGCGCCAGGCGGGGATGCGCCAGCCGCAATTTGCCCTCCGGCGTGGCGCGCAGCCGGGCATAGCGGTCATAGGCGCGCAGGGCGTAGCCGCCGGTGGCGACGAAATCCACCACCGCGTCGAAATCGGCTCTGGTCAGCGCGGCGTAAGACGCGGCGGAGCGCACTTCCTCATACAGCGCCGCCGGGTCGAACGGCGCGGCGCAGGCCGTGCCCAATATGTGCTGCGCCAGCACGTCCAGTCCGCCGGGGCGCAAACGCTCGCCATCCAGTTCGCCCGCCAGCACCGCCGCCCTGGCGGCATGGCATTCCAGCACCTCGAAGCGGTTGGCCGGCACCAGCAGCGCCTGTGAGGGTTCATCCAGCCGGTGATTGGCGCGGCCGATGCGCTGCACCAGCCGGGCGGCGCCCTTGGGCGCGCCGATGCAGATCACCTTGTCCACCGCGCCCCAGTCGATGCCCAGGTCCAGGGTCGAGGTCGCCACCACGGCCCGCAGCGCGCCCGCGCTCATCGCCGCCTCGACCTTGCGGCGCTGCTCCGGCGCCAGCGAGCCGTGATGCAGGGCGATGGGCAGATTGTCGTCATTGATGCGCCAGAGTTCCTGGAAGGTGCGTTCGGCCTGGCTGCGGGTGTTGACGAAGACCAGGGCGGTGGTGGCCGATTTGATCGCCGCCATCACATCGGCCATGGCGTGACGGGCGAGATGCCCGGCCCAGGGGACATATTCCTCGGACGCCGATATCTCGATCCGCGGTTTCGCTCCGCCCGCCGCCAGCACCAGTTCGGCCAGGTGTTCGCCGCCCGCTTGCGGCGCCAGGAACCGTTGCAGCGGCGCCGGGTCCTTCACCGTCGCCGAGAGCCCGACGCGGCGATGACCGGGCGCCAGGCTGGAGAGCCGCGCCAGGCCCAGCGCCAGCAGGTCGCCGCGCTTGGAATTGGCGAGCGCGTGCAATTCGTCCAGCACCACGGTCTTGAGACTTTCGAACATCTGGGGGGCGCGCGGATGGGCCAGCAGCAGCGCCAGCTGTTCCGGCGTGGTGAGCAGGATGTCGGGCGGGGCGTGGCGCTGGCGCGCCCGGCGGGCCAGCGGGGTGTCGCCGGTGCGGGTTTCGATGCGGATGGCCAGACCCATCTCCGCCACCGGCGCTTCCAGGTTGCGGGCGACGTCCACCGCCAGGGCCTTAAGCGGAGAAATATAGAGTGTGTGCAGCGCGGCTTTGCGGTTCCGTTTGGGTTTTCCGGCCAGGTCAATCAGCGACGGCAGGAATCCCGCCAGGGTCTTGCCGCCGCCGGTCGGCGCCACCAGCAGCACGCTTTGCCCCGCCTGGGCATGCGCCACCAGCGCCAGCTGGTGCGGCCGCGGCTGCCAGCCGCGGGCGGCAAACCAGTCCTGGAACGGCGCCGGCAGCATGCGTCAGGCCCGGAAGAAATCCGCCACGGCGCCCCGGGTCTTCTGGTCGCCCACCGCCGACATGTGATCGCGCAGGGCTATGGTGACGGCGCGGCCGTGCGGGAATTGCGCCGCCAGACCGTCCGGCGGCCCGGCGATATCGTCCTTTTCGCCACACACCACCAGCACCGGCGGGGCGAATTGCGCCAGGGTTTCGGACGGCAGCCGCGGCGACATCGCCCGCATGCAGGCGGCCAGGGCAAAGCGGTCCTTGCCCGGCTGCTCGGCGAATTTGCGGAACATGATGGCGCGCGGATCGGTGACGGTGGCAGGATCGTCCGTCTCCAGCGCCTCGGCCAGGGTATCGCGGGCGCCGGGATCGCTGATGCGCGGACCGCGCAGGTAATATTCGCCGACCCCGCACAGCGCCAGCCTGGTCACGCGCCGCGGATGGGCGGCGGTGAAGCGCAGGCCGATGAACCCGCCCATGGAGTAACCGCAGTAATGCGCGGCGGCGATGCCGGCGGCATCCATCACCGCCGCCACATCCTCGGCCATGCGGTCATGGCCATACAAAGCGAAATCGTGCGGCTTGCCGCTTTCGCCATGGCCGCGGCAGTCCATCGCCAGGATGGCGAAGCCGGCTTGCGTCAGGGTGGAATACCAGCCGGTGGATTTCCAGTTCTGGCCGCGGCTGGAGGCGAAACCATGCACCAGCATCACCACCGGCCCGCCGGCAACGCCCGCGCGCTCGAAGGCGAGCTTTACGCCGTCGGAAGCGGTGACGAATTCGGTTGTCATGGCGGCGGCGGCCTTTATGCTCGAACCCATGCGATTATGGCTTGGCATCGCCGCGGTCAATGGGGCGCTCGCCGTCCTGGCGGGGGCCTCCGCCGCCCATGCCCTGCGCACCCATCTGGCGCCCGACATGCTGGCGGTTTGGGAGACCGGCGCGCGCTATCACATGTATGGCGCCCTGGCGATAGGCCTGGCGGCTTTGGCCGGCTCGCGCCTGTCGCCGCTCTTCTTCCTCGCCGGGATCGTGCTGTTCTCGGGTTCGCTTTACGCCCTGGCGCTAGGCGCGCCCTGGTGGCTTGGCCCGCTGACGCCCATTGGCGGCTGCTTGCTCATCGCAGGCTTCGTCTGCCTGGCGATTTCGGCGTTTTCGAAGGCTTCTTAGGGTTCCAGACGAACGCCGCCCCGGCCATGCCGTCGTCATTCGTGATCAGGCTGGCGCGTTTCGGCAGCTTGAAATCTATCCGGTTGGAATTGCCGCCGCCGACATAGAGATGGTCGTAATTGAAGACCGTTTCGAGAATCGCGAAAGCCCGCTTCACCCGCCGGACCCATTTGCCATGACCGATCCTGCGGCGCTGGACCTCGCCGATCCAGGCGTCGAAATCGTGGCGGTGATGCACCGGCACATGGGCGAATTCCAGATGCGGCAGCAATTCGCCATCTTTGAACCACGCCGTGCCGAAGCCGGTGCCCAGCGTCACCACCAGCTCCAGCCCCTTGCCCCTGATCGCCGCCAGGCCCTGGACATCGGCGTCGTTGATCAGCCGCGCCGGCTTTCCCAGCGCCTCGGCCATCGCCTTCTCCAGTGGAAAACCGGCCCAGAGTGCGGTGCCGAGATTGGGCGCGGTATGGACGACGCCGCGCTTGACATAGCCGGGAAAGCCGATGGTGACGGCGTCATAGCCTTCCAGCGGCTTCACCAGTTCGGTCAGCAGCTTCACCATCTGCCTGGGCTTGCAGGGGTGCGGTGTCGGCACGCGCAGCCGCTCGCTGAGAAAGCGGCCTTTGTCATTCACCAGCGCCGCCTTCAGGCCGGTGCCGCCGATATCGAAGGCCAAGATGCGCTTGTAGGGCCCGGCCATCAGAAACCGTAGCCTCCGTCATCCACGCCGGCCGCCGCCGCGTCCGCCAGCCAGATCACTTCGCCTTGCGGCTTGATCGCGCCCGCCGGCAGGCCGCCGCCCCGCGCCTGCGCCAAGGCATCGCGCTTGGCCGCGCCGGACACCAGGAAGAGAATCGTCCCGCTGGCCTCCAGCGCCGGATAGGTGAGGGTGATGCGCGGCTCGCCGCGGCCCTGCGGCACCGCCGCCGCCCATTTGCGCCGCTCCCGCAGCACCGGCTGGCCCGGCAGCAGCGAGGCGGTGTGGCCATCCTCGCCCAGGCCCAGCAGCGTGAGGTGGAACAGCGGCACGCCCGCTTCCAGCTCGCCGGCGCCATATTGCTGGCGCAGCATCTCGTCATAGCGTTCGGCGGCGCTGTCCGGCGTGCCGTCGGTGGGAATGGCGAAGAATTTGCGCGGGCAGACCTTGCCGCCGGCCAGCAGCGTCTCGCGGATCATGCGGTAGTTGCTGTCGGGATGGTCGGGCGGCACGAAACGCTCGTCGCCCAGGAAAATCTCGACACAGGGCCAGTCAATGTCATTGCGCCGCGCCAGCACCCGATAGGTGGCGATGGGGGTCGAGCCGCCCGGCAGCGCCAGGCGGAACGGCGCTTCGCAGCCCTGGATGCGGTCCGCGACGATCTCCGCCGCCCGCGCCGCCAGCGCACCGGCCTCCTTCACAATCTCGAGTCTGCCTTCGATGCCGCTCACGAATTGGATTCTTTGCTCATGGGCTTGATCTCGCCTTCCTTGTGGCCGCCAAAGGCGTGGCGCATGGCGGACAGCATCTGGTCGCCGAAATTCTTCTCCACCCGCGAGCGGAAGCGGGCGAACAGCGAGGCCGCCAGCACCGGCACCGCCACCGCCTCCTCCACCGCCGCCTCGATGGTCCAGCGGCCTTCGCCGCTGTCGGCCACCTTGCCGCCGAACTCTTCCAGCGAGGGAGAATGGGCCAGCGCCGTGGCGGTGAGATCCAGCAGCCAGGAGGAGACCACGCTGCCGCGCCGCCACAGTTCGGCGATGTCGGGCAGGTCGAGCGCGAAACGCTGGTCCTCCGGCAGCTCGGACGAATTCTTGCCGCGCAGCACGTCGAAGCCTTCGGCATAGGCCTGCATCAGGCCGTATTCGATGCCGTTATGCACCATCTTGACGAAATGGCCGCTGCCGGCCGGGCCGCAATGCATATAGCCCTTTTCCACGCGGGGATCGCGGCCCTCGCGGCCCGGCGTTTTTTCCACCGCGCCGCTGCCCGGCGCCAGGGCGGCGAAGATGGGATCAAGCCGGTCCACCGCCGCCTTGTCGCCGCCGATCATCATGCAATAGCCGCGCTCCAGCCCCCAGACGCCGCCGGAGGTGCCGCAATCGACATAGGCGATGCCGCGCGACGCCAGCGCCTTGGCCCGGCGGATATCGTCCTTGTAGAAGGTGTTGCCGCCATCGATGACGGCGTCGCCCGGCTTCAGCATCTGCGCCAGATGGGCGATGGTCTCCTCGGTGATGCGGCCCGCCGGCAGCATCACCCAGACGGCGCGGGGCGGCGCCAGCGCCGCCACCAGGGCGGCCAGGTCGGCCGCCGGCGCGGCGCCTTCCAGCGCCTTGACCGCTTCGGGCGAGGCGTCGAAGCCCACGATCCGGTGCCCGGCCTTCATCAGGCGGCGGCCGATATTGGCCCCCATCCGCCCCAGGCCGACAATTCCAAGCTGCATGTCTCTCTCCGCTGGCTTGCAGGGCGAATCCGCGAGGGAGTATGCCCCGCCCCGCCATTCCGCGGAAACGTAACGCAGGACAAGCCGTTTCGGCCGGGAAAAGGGGCAAAAACGGTTGCTTTTAACCCCCCGCGCAGCCAGTTTCCCCGGACGGACAGAGGGGACCGTTTATCGGCATGGATGAGGATTTCCGCAAAGCCGCGCTGGACTATCACAAGAGCCCCCGGCCGGGAAAATTGTCGGTCGAGCCGACCAAGCGCATGGCCAACCAGCGCGACCTGGCCCTGGCCTATTCCCCCGGCGTCGCCGCCCCCTGCCTGGAGATCGCCGCCAACCCCGCCGCCGCCCGGCACTATACCGCCCGCTCCAACCTGGTGGCGGTGATCACCAACGGCACCGCCGTGCTGGGGCTGGGTAATATCGGCCCGCTCGCCTCCAAGCCGGTGATGGAAGGCAAGGCGGTGCTGTTCAAGAAATTCGCCGGCATCGACGTTTTCGACCTGGAAATCGATGCCCTGGAAGTGGACCGCTTCGTCGATATCGTCGCCTCGTTGGAGCCGACTTTCGGCGGCATCAACCTGGAAGACATCAAGGCGCCGGAATGCTTCATCATCGAAAAGAAGCTGCGCGAGCGGATGAAGATCCCGGTCTTCCATGACGACCAACACGGCACCGCCATCGTCTGCGCCGCCGCCATCCGCAACGGCCTGGTGCTGCAGGGCAAGCAGCTCGCCGACATCAAGCTGGTGACCTCCGGCGCGGGCGCGGCGGCGCTGGCCTGTGTCGATCTGCTGGTGGAGATGGGCCTGCCGGCAGCCAATGTCACCCTCACCGACATCAAGGGCGTGGTCTTTTCCGGCCGCGGCGACGCGATGCCGCCCAACATGGCGCGCTATGCCCGCAAGACCGACGCGCGCAAGCTCAGCGAAGTGCTGGCGGGGGCGGATGTCTTTCTCGGCCTTTCGGCGCCCAATGTGCTCAAGCCGGAATGGCTGGGGCAGATGGCGGCCAAGCCGATCATCATGGCCCTGGCCAATCCCGATCCGGAAATCCTGCCCGACGCCGCGCGCAAGGCCCGGCCCGACGCGGTGATCGCCACCGGCCGCAGCGACTATGCCAACCAGGTCAACAACGTCCTGTGCTTTCCCTTCGTTTTCCGCGGCGCGCTGGACGTGGACGCCACCACCATCAACGAAGCGATGAAGGTGGCGGCGGTGGAAGCCATCGCCGCGCTGGCCCGCGCCGAGGCTTCCGACGTCGTGGCCCAGGCCTATGGCGGGGCGATGAGCGGCTTCGGTCCCGACTATATCATCCCCAAGCCCTTCGATCCGCGCCTGATCCTCTCCATCGCCCCCGCCGTGGCCAAGGCGGCGATGGACACCGGCGTGGCGCGGCGGCCGATCGCGGACTTCGACGCCTATCAGCGCGAACTGGAGAAGTTCGTCTATCGCTCGGGCCAGTTGATGCGCCCGGTGTTCGAGCTGGCGCGGCGCAATCCGCGCAAGGTCGCCTATGCCGAGGGCGAGGATCCGCGCGTGCTGCGCGCCGTCCAGACGGTGGTGGATGAAGGCCTGGCCCATCCGATCCTGATCGGCAGCCGTGCCGTGATCATCGAGACAGCCACGCAGCTCGGCCTCAGGCTGGATTTCAGCAAACAGGTCCGCATTGTCGATCCGGCGCAGGACCTGGACATCATGGCGCCCCTGACCGAGCGCTATCAGCATCTGGTCGAGCGCAAGGGCATCCCGCCCGAGGCCGCAAGGCGCTGGATGCGCAGCCGCCGCGCCGTCCCCGCCGCCATGCTGCTGGCCGACGGCCAGGTCGATGCCGCGCTGTGCGGCGGCCTGGGGGCCTGGACGCGGCAGTTCGGCTATACAAGGCCGATCATTCCGATGAGCGCGGGCGTCAGCCGCTTCTATTCGCTGTCGGCCCTGATCCTGCCCAAGGGCGCGCTGTTCTTCTGCGACACCCATGTCAATATCGACCCGACGGCGGAGCAGATCGCCGAGATGACGGTGCTGGCGGCCAGGGAAGTCGCCCGCTTCGGGCTGACGCCCAAGGCCGCGCTGCTCTCCCATTCCAGTTTCGGCACCTCCGGCACGCCCTGCGCCCACAAGATGCGCGACGCCCTCGCCATCCTGCGCAAGACCGCGCCCGCGCTGGAAGTGGACGGCGAAATGCATGCCGACGCGGCGCTGAGCGAGGCGCTGCGGGCGCGGCTGGTCTCGTCCAGTCCCCTCACCGGCTCGGCGAATCTGCTGGTGATGCCGTCGCTCGATGCCGCCAACATCGCCCTGACGCTGCTCTCGGCGGCGACGGAAGCCCTGCTGGTGGGACCGCTGCTGCTGGGCGCCTCCAAGCCGCTGCATGTGATGGTGTCGAGCGTCACGGCGCGCGGCATCGTCAACATGACGGCGCTGGCGGTGGCGCAGGCCGATCTCAATCGCGGCGCGGCCTGACGTTGCCGCTCGAAGAAGCCATCGCCCTGCACCAGCAGGGCCGGCTGGCGGAAGCCGAGGCGCTCTATCGCGCGGAACTGGGGCGCGATCCCGGCCAGTTCGCGCCCTGCTATCAGCTCGGCGTGCTTTGCATGCAGCAGAACCGCTTCGCCGAGGCGGTGGCGTTCCTGCAGGAGGCCCTGCGCCGGCGCGATGGCGACGTCGCCAGTCTGATCAATCTGGGCATGGCGCAGCGCCATCTTGGCCGCCCGGCCGAGGCGCTGGCGCCGCTGGAACGCGCGGTGGCGGCCCGGCCCGACCTGGCGGAGGGCCATTACCAGCAGGCCGCCGCGCTGCACGAACTGGGACGCGCGGGTGAGGCCGAAAAGGCGGTGGCGCAGGCGCTGGCGCTGCAGCCCGATTATGCCAGGGCGCAGTTCCTGCATGCCCTGGTGCTGGGCGATATCGGCCGGCCGGCCGAGGCCCGCGCCGCCTATGGCCGCCTGCTGGCGCAGCAGCCCGGCCATGTCGAGGCGCTGAACAATCGCGGCTTGCTGGCCTGGACCGCGGGCGACGCCGACGCCGCCCTTGCCGACATCAACCGCGCCCTGGCGCTCAAGCCGGACCATGCGCCCGCGCTGACCAACCGGGCGCTGGTGCTTGGCGGCACCGGCCGCGCCGCCGCCGCGCTGGCCGACTATGAAACGCTGCTGGCGCGGGACAGCGGCAATGCCGAGACCTGGAACCAGCACGGCGCCATGCTGCGGGCGCTGGAGCGCGACCGCGAGGCGCTGGAAAGTTTCGGCCGCGCGCTCGCGCTGGAGCCGGATTTCGTCCCGGCCCTGATCAATCGCGGCTATCTGCGCTGGGTGGTCGAAGAACGCTATGACGCCGCCAAGGCCGATTTGACGCGGGCGCTGGCGCTGGCGCCGGAACATCCCTGGCTGGAAGGCGAATTGTTCTACCTGAAAATGCAGGGCGCGGACTGGGACGGCTTCGCCGCGGGCCGCGCCGCGCTGACGGCGAAGGTGGCGGCGGGCAGGCCGGTGGTGCAGCCTTTCGCTTTCCAGGCGATCGCGGCCGATCCCGCCGTGCTGCAGCAGGCGGCGCGCACTTTCGCGGCGGCGAAGTTCGCTTCCCCGCCGCCGCCCTCAGCGCCCGCGCCCGCAAGAGGCGATGGCCGCATCCGCGTCGGCTATGTCTCGGCCGATTTCCGCGAACAGGCCACCGCCTATCTGATGGCCGGGGTCTATGAAGCGCATGACCGGACGCAATTCGAGATCACCGCCTTCGACAATGGCCATGACGATTCAAGTCCGATGCGGGCGCGGCTGACGCGGACCTTCGACCGGTTCGTCTCCATCGCCGGCCTCTCCGATGCCGAGGCCGCCGCGGCGGTGCGCGCGGCGAACATCGACATACTGGTCAGCCTCAACGGCTATTTCGGCAAGCCGCGCATGGCGGTCTTCGCCCGGCGCCCGGCCCCGCTGCAGGTCAATTATCTCGGCTTCCCCGGCACCCTGGGCGCGGCCTCCATCGACTATATCATCGCCGACCGCATCGTGATCCCGGACGGCGAGCAGCGCTTCTATGACGAAGCCGTGGTCTGGCTGCCGGGCAGCTACCAGGCCAACGATTCCAAACGGCCGCGGCCCGCCCCGGCCCGCCGCGCCGAGCATGGCCTGCCGGAGGACAAATTCGTCTTCTGCAACTTCAACCAGGGCTACAAGCTGGCGCCGGAGAGTTTCGCCCTGTGGATGCGCGTGCTGCGCCAATGCCCGGACAGCGTGCTCTGGCTGCTGCATCATTATGATGCCGCCCTGCCCCGCCTGCGCCAAGAAGCGGCAGCGGCGGGCGTGGCGGCGGAGCGGCTGCTGTTCGCCCCGCTGGTGCCGCTGGAGCAGCATCTTTCGCGCCTGGCGCTGGCCGATCTTTTCCTCGACTCCCTGCCCTACAACGCCCACACCACCGGCAGCGACGCGCTGTGGGCGGGGGTGCCGCTGCTGACCCTGCGGGGCACGGCTTTTCCGGGACGGGTGGCGGCCAGCCTGCTGCAGGCAGCGGGTCTGCCGGAGCTGATCACGGAATCGGCGGCGGACTATGAAAGCCTGGCCCTGGCGCTGGCGGCGGACCGGGAGCGGCTCGCCGGCCTGCGCGCCAGGCTGGCACAGAACCGCGAGAGCTGCGCCCTGTTCGACACCGCGCGCTTCACCCACGGCCTGGAAGCCGCCTATCGGGCCATGATGGCGCGGCTGCGGGCGGGAGAGAAGCCGCAAGCCTTCGCCGTTCCCTGAACCTATTCGCCGTTGTGGTAGAGGCGGCGGTAATACCAGTAGAGCGCGCTTCGGGCCGCGGGGCGCGGCGGCGGCGCCGCGAGTTCGTCGCGGCTTGCCGCCACGTCCTGCGGCGGCGCCTGCATCTGCGCCGGGGTGGCGGCGGCGACTTGCACCGCCTGGGGCCGGGGCGGCGGCGCCTCGGCATAGGGAAGCGCGGGCATCTCGCGCTGTTCCGCCGTCACCGCATCGTCATTGCGCGCGACGCGCACCGGGGCGTCGGCCTGGGCAAGCTGCGGCGCTTCGCAGGGGGTGATCGCCAGCAAGGGCTCGGCGGCGGCGGCCTGCAGCAGATCGCCGCTGGCCGCCAGGGCGCGGAAGTCGCCGCCGGTGGCGGCGCAGAAGGCCTCCTGGTCGGTGGCGGGGCCATGCGCCGCGACATTGGCGAGCCTGGTCTTGTAGGCGTCATAGCCGGCCTCGCCGCCATTGGCGATGAACCAGGCCTTGAGGTCGTCGTCGGAGCGCTGCAGTTCGGCGCGATGCGCCAGCACGAAGCGGTTGTAGGCGTCGGCGGCATGGCAGGCCAGGCCCGCCACCATCAGGCGCTGCTGCAGCGACGCGATCTTCAGCGCCGCTTCGGCGCGCGGCCCGGCGCAGGCGGCGAAAGCGCTGTTGGCCGACAAGGCGATGGCGAGGCTGGCGGCGGCGGCTTTCCGGATCATGGCGTTTTCCTTCGGTATCAATGGGCGGCATCAATGGGCGGCGGCAATTTCGGCGCGGTCGCAGCGGCCGCTGGGCGGATCGGCTTTTTCGAGATGGGCGACGACCTCGCCGGCGCCGCCGGCGCAGGCGATCCAGCGGAAGCTGTGGTCAACGCCGGTCTCCGACAGGCTCTTGTCCGCCATCAGGGCGCCGAAGCCGCGCGCGGCGACGCTGCCCGGCGCGCCGCCCTTGTCGCAGGCCGCAAGTCCCGTATCGGACGGCACGCAATAGGCGAACTGCACCGCAAAGTCGCAGGCGTTGCGGAAGCCCCAGCTCAACCCGTCGCTGTCCACCTTCAGGCAGCGCGAGGGATCGGAGCCGTCGGCCTTGGCCTCCTGCTTCATCCCCGCCAGCGAGGCGCCCGCGGCCGGCGCCGGCACCATGTCGTCAATGGTATGGACCTGGCTGTCCTTGACCGTCACCGGCGTCAGCGCCGCCACCTTTCCCGGCGGATTGTTCGCCGGATGCGGCCCGAGGCGATCGACGCCCGCGAAGGCGGTCTTGACCGCGCGCGGCTTGGGCGCCGGACGATGGTCCGCCACGGGCGCGCGCGGCGTCACCGTCACCGTTTCCGGCGCGGGGCCGATGGCGGCCGGCGCCAGCATGCCGCAACCCGCGGCGTCAGCGGCGGACGCGGCAAGGCCCAGGCGCGCGGCATAGTCGGCCAGGGCGGCCTTTTTCTCGCTTTCGCTGAAGACATGGCCGTCGGGATACCAGCTGCGGCAACTGGCATGGCCGCCCGCCGCGGCGGTCAGCACCATGGCGACGCCGCCTTCCGGCGTGGCGGCAAGCGTTTCCATCCTGCCATCGGCATAATGCAGCTCGACGCCGCTGTCGGTGAGGCGGAAAAAGCCGGTGACATTGGCGCCATGGCCGCCATCCTCGACCACCGTGCCCAGCCGGTCGGTCATGAAGGTGAAGGTGGTCTTTTGCGGCACGCCGCCCGGCGCGGTGAAGGCCATCTCGATGCCGCCTTCGATGGGATTGAGCGCGACGGCCGAACCATCGACCCCTTTCAGCGCGATGCCCGCCAGGGCGGCGAAGGGGCGCGGGGCGTCCGCGCTCTTCTCATCGGACGTCAGCGCCGTGGTCTTCAGCGCCGGGTCGGGTTTGGCCTCGGCGCGGGCGGCGGCACGGTTTTCCGCCAGCCGGCCGTCCACGAACAACCCGCTGACGATGCTGCCGTCGGCGCGGTGCAGCTCGCCTTCGCCGTTCGGCACATCGTTCTTCCATTCGCCGGCATAGCGGCTGCCGTCGGCGCGGTCGAGCAGGCCGAAGCCGTTCATCTTGCCGTCGTTCCACAGGCCCAGATAACGGTCCTGCCGGTCGTTGATCAGGACGCCGCCGCCTTCGAAGCGGCCATGCACGGCGTCGCCGTCATAGCTCCAGCCGGCGCCCCAGCGGGTGATGAGATGGCCGTCCAGGACCATGCCGCGGCTGAAATCGGCGGTGACGCTCTGGGCCGGCTTGCCGTCCTGGTAGAAAGTGGCGGTGCCCAGGCCGCTGGCCAGCCCGTCCTCGCAGTCGCCGGTCCAGGCGACGCGCTCGCCGCTGCCGAAGACGGCGCAGGAATTGCCGGGATCGGTGAGCCATGCGCCTGATGCGGGGGCGCCTGAAGCGGGGGGCCCCGCGGCATGGGCGGGGGAAAGGGCGCACATCAGCACACACGCGGCCAGCGCGGCCCGCAGAGTTCCCGGCATCGTCATCCCACCGATCGAAGCGGCCCAGCCCCAATGCTGCGCCGTGCGATTCAACAATGCGCTTCTGGTTGCCGGACGCCAGAATG
>Ga0265313_10000716_pt1 | contig 34149 bp, 34 predicted proteins | sample 4123metaG_FD_203122 | JGI IMG/M metagenome (GOLD analysis project Ga0265313, IMG submission 203122) | Rhizosphere microbial communities from Carex aquatilis grown in University of Washington, Seatle, WA, United States - 4-1-23 metaG | ecosystem: Host-associated > Plants > Roots > Rhizosphere >... | reverse complement strand
CGCGCACGCCGTGGCAGCGCACCGATCACACCGGCCAGCCGGGTGGCGGCGGCGTCATGGCGATGATGAAAGGCCGCGTGTTCGAGAAGGTCGGCGTGCATTGCTCGACCGTGCATGGCGAGTTCGCGCCGGAATTCCGCAAGGAAATCCCCGGCGCCGACGCCGATCCGCGATTCTGGGCCTCGGGCATTTCGCTGATCGCGCATCCGCACAATCCGAACGTTCCCGCCGTGCACATGAATACCCGCTTCGTCGTGACCACCAAGGCCTGGTTCGGCGGCGGCGCCGATCTGACACCGGTGCTCGACGCACGCCGTACCCAAACCGACCCCGACACAATGGCATTCCACGCGGCAATGAAGTCGGCGTGCGACCTGCATCCGAAGGTCGCGCCGTACGAGAAATACAAGACATGGTGCGACGACTATTTCTTCCTCAAGCATCGTAACGAGCCGCGTGGCGTCGGCGGCATCTTCTACGACTGGCTCCATTCAGGCGACTGGGACGAGGACTTCGCCTTCACCCAGGATGTCGGGCGGGCATTCCGGAAAATCTACCCGGACCTGGTGCGGAGGAATTTTGCCAAGCCATGGACCGAAGCCGAGCGCGACGAGCAACTCGTCCGGCGCGGCCGCTATGTCGAGTTCAATCTGCTCTACGACCGCGGCACGATTTTCGGGCTGAAGACCGGCGGCAATGTCGCTTCGATCCTGTCATCTATGCCGCCGGTGGTGAAGTGGCCTTAACGTAACGCCCCGACAATCAGAAACACGCCGCCGACGATCACCACGACGTCGAGGATCGCGGTGTGGAAATGCACCGGGATCCGCGCCAGGAAGGCGCGCGCCAGGAATGGACCGGGGATGGCGAGCAGCCCGATCAGCAGTGCGAAGGCGAGCACTTGCGCCGTCACCACACCATTGATGCCGAACACGGCAACCTTGACCACGCCGATCAGAATCGAGATCACGGCATCGGTTGCAATGACCGCCGCGCCCTGAAGCCCCACGGCCATCAGCAGCGACAGCATCACTACGCCGGAGCCGGCGGTACCGCCGACCAAAACGCCGTAACCGACCGCGCCAAGCGCGAAGCCGGAATCCTTGAATTGGACACCGTGATGTTTCAGCAGCCGGCGCAGCGGCACGCTCAGAATGAGCATGCTGCCGATGACGATCGCCGCGCCGGCCCCAGTGAGCCGCGTGTAGCCCCAGGCGCCGAGAATGCAGGTCGGGGTCGCGGCAGTGATCGCGATCGCGGCGCGCCGCCAGTCGGCGTGAGCGCGATAAGCGACGACACGGCTGACGTTGGAAAACAACGCCGAGATGGCGATGATCGGCACCACCGGCGCGGCGCCGATCATCGGCACCAGGACGAGCGGCAGCAAGGCGCCGCTGCCGTACCCGGCGATGCCGCCGATGAAATTGGCGACCAGCGCGACGGCGCCCACCACGACGAGTTGCCAGATCGAGATGTCGGAAAAGCCGGCGAACAGATTCACGCACCTGTCTTACTCTAACGCGCCGGGCGTGCAATCCGGTCGGTGAATTAGTCGGCGCTCGGCAGCCGGCGCATGGTGAATTCGATGCGGTCGCCCGGAAGTTCGCGCCAAGTCTCGATCGCCGTCATGTAGGCGGCTTTCGGGTAATGGTTGAACAACTCGCGTGCCTTGCTGCGCGCGGCCTCGCGCGGCAGCGTGAAGGTGTCGCGGCGGAAGCTGTCGACGCGCTCGACCCTCCGCCGGGCGCGCGATTGCGCCATGCGGGTGGCCAGGTCGGCGGGACTTTTGGGCACGGTCATTGCCGCATTTTAGGGAAAAACCGCGAGGCAATGCGAGCGCTTCAGCCCTTGATCCGGGCGGCATCGTCGGCGATCGCAGACAAGACCGCCGGATCGGAGGGAAAATCGGCCGTGATCCACGCCTGTTCGGCCGCGCGCAGAGCGGCGCCAAGCGCCGGGCCCTTCGCAATTCCCCGGCCAATCAAGTCGGCGGCCCTGAGCGGAAACATCGGCCGCAGCCAGCGTTGCGGCAAGGTGGCAAGGTCGCGCCAGGCTCCGTCCGTTACGCGTCCGCGTGACCGCGCCCAGGCGAGCAGCGCTACGTCGCCGAAGTATCCGCCCAATTCATAAACCAGCGCGTGCTGCGACTGCCGGCTCATCGCCGGATCAAGCCGCGGCCAGCCATCCGCCATCGCGGTCAACCGTTCCTGCTCGTCATTGGAGAGCCGCAGCTTCTGCCCCAGCCGCTCGGCATCTTCCCTCGCCAGCACTGTCAGTGCCGCAAGCCGGCGCATCGCGTCAGGCGGCAACCCCAGCGCCGCTTCGATCCTGCTCATGGCCGAGAAATGCGCGCCATTCGGCACGCCGCTGATCAGCAGTTGCAGCAAGCCAGTGCCGGCCATGGTCTCGAGCACCGGCGCGGCACGCGGCGCCACCATGAGCTTGATCAACTCCATGCGCACCCGCTCGCGCGACAATTGCTCAAGCCCGCCCCGCGCCATAATGCAGGCATGCAGGCCGGCCGGATCGAGCACGCCGCGGCCATAGGCGGCGTTGAAGCGGAAGAATCGCAGGATGCGCAGATAATCCTCTTCGATGCGCTGGTCCGGCTTGCCGATGAAACGCACGTGACGCCGGGCAAGATCGTCAAGCCCGCCGACATAATCGTAGATCGCGCCGTCGCGCGCGGCGGACAGCGCATTCATGGTGAAGTCGCGCCGCTCGGCATCGATTTTCCAGTCGCGGCCGAACGCGACCTTAGCGTGCCGGCCATAGGTCTCGACGTCCTGGCGCAGCGAGGTGACTTCAATCGGCGCACCGTCGATCACCACCGTCACCGTGCCGTGCTCGATGCCGGTCGGCACCGCCTTGAAGCCGGCGGCGTTGACGCGGCGCACGACCTCGTCAGGCAGCGCGGTTGTCGCGACATCGATCTCACCGACCGGCTCGTCAAGCAGTGCGTTGCGCACCGCGCCGCCGACGACGCGGGCCTCTTCGCCGTCGCGGTCGAGCACGGCCAGCAGACGCGCCAGGGCGCCGTCAGACAGCCAGGCCGCGTCGAGACGGCGGTCGGTTCGCCCGTCTGACATCAGCGCGTCCGCCCCGGCACGAACTTGCCGTTCTCCATGTGCGCGGGGACATAAGTCGAGTCGACCGCCGAGCCGGTATAGTTTGCGAAGTAAAGAAAGCTCGTCAGCACCAGAGCCAAGGCGACGATCGCCAGCGTCAGGATTCGCGACAGCGGCCAGTGCTCGGGATGGAGCATCTCGGTCTTGGTCGCCCAGAGAAAAACCGCGTAGAGCGCAAACGGCGCCAGGAACAGGACGATCTCGGTGAAGACCGGGCGGATCATTCGCGGTAAATCCGATCGTAGAGATTACGCAGAATACCCGCTGTTACGCCCCAAACGTAGCGTTTCTCGAAGGTGATCGCGTAGTAGCTGCGCGTCAGACCCTGCCAATCGCGCGAGTGCCGCTGCAAATTCTTCGGCTCCATCAGAAAGGCAAGTGGCACCTCGAAAGTCTCCGTTACTTCCGCGGTGTTCAGCAAAAGCTCGAATGGCGGCTTGACCCGCGCGATCAGCGGCACGATGCGATAGCCGAGCGTGGTCATGTAGAGGTCAAGATAACCGAGCGGCTCGACCGCTGTCCGGCTCAAGCCGATCTCCTCCTCCGCTTCCCGCAATGCGCCATCGCGCGGCGTTTCATCGGCGTCGATCTTGCCGCCGGGAAATGAAATCTGGCCCGAATGCTCGGTCAGTTGCGCGGCGCGCTGCGTCAGCAGCACCGTAGGCTCGGCGCGATCGACGATTGGCACCAATACCGCCGCCGGGCGAATGGGGCGAACCGTCGCGATCTTCTGCATCACCGGGTCGATGTCGTGATCGCCGCGTTTCGGAATCACTGCCGGATCCGTGAGGCCGGCCGGCACGTCGAGCGACAGCCGCTCGCGCGCGCGGCGAAAAAACTCCGCCGCCGTTACAGCCGCAACGGCTTCCTGCATCAGGCGAACTCCCGCACCGCGCTGGCGTCAGCCATGACGTAAAATTCCCCACCCGACGAAACGCCGAACACCGCGCGGCCATCGACCACCCGCTCCTCGCCGCGCTCGACCAGATCGAAAAACAGCGCCCGCGTCAGCCGGGCCCACAGATCGCGGCGCACATGCAGATAGGGCTTCAGTCCCCCGGTATTTGGCTCCGGCTCGAACCGCAGCGCATGGCCGGGCCCGCAGTCCACCCAGTCATCGACATTGGTGCGGAATTTCAGCACGTCGCCATTCTCGCCGGATTCGGCCCGAACCTCTACGGCGAGAAACGGGACATCATCGACGGTGATGCCGACCTTTTCCACCGGCGTCACCAGGAAATACTTGTCGCCTTCGCGTTTGAGCACGGATGCGAACAATTTTACCAATGCCGGCCGGCCAATCGGCGTCTTCATGTAAAACCAGGTGCCATCCAAAGCGATCCGCATGTCGATGTCGCCGCAAAATGGGGGGTCCCACAAATGGACCGGCGGCGGTCCTTTGCGAGCATCGCGGGGCAGCGATGCGGTAATGGCTTCGAGACTGCTCTGCCCTGTCTTCGCCATTGTTTTCCTAAGTAATCAGAGGCTTCTGGCCTGTTCGCATCTTCGTGATCGGGCGTACCCGATGCCGAAGATAGCGTAAGCTTCCTTGCAACACCGAGCCAGATTCGCCCGTGACAGAGGACCGAAACGGGCGTGGTGCGGTTGTTGCATAGGTCTCAAAACGGCCAAAGCGCACCGGTAGCGCTCGAAAGGAGCCAAGCATATGGCGGCAGCCAGCGGCGAAAATCTTGAAAAGCTCGAGGATATGATCGTCCGCGCGGCAGAATCGACGGCGGCCCAAGTCCGCGCGGCGAAAGCCGCTATCGGCGCGGTCATCTTCGGCCAGGACAAGGTCATCGAAAATGCGCTGATCACGGTGCTGTCCGGCGGCCACGCCTTGCTCGTGGGCGTCCCAGGCCTCGCCAAGACCAAGCTGGTCGAAACGATGGGCATCGCGCTCGGGCTTGATGCCCGCCGCGTCCAGTTCACCCCTGACCTGATGCCGTCCGACATTCTCGGCAGCGAAGTGCTGGAGGAAGGCGCCGGCGGCCGCCGCAATTTCCGCTTCATCGCCGGGCCGGTCTTTGCCCAACTCCTGATGGCCGACGAAATCAACCGTGCCTCGCCGCGCACCCAATCGGCGCTGTTGCAGGCGATGCAGGAGCAGCATGTCACGGTCGCCGGGGCGCGGCACGACCTGCCGAAGCCGTTTCATGTTCTTGCAACCCAGAATCCTCTGGAGCAGGAAGGCACTTATCCGCTCCCCGAAGCCCAGCTCGACCGCTTCCTCATGGAGGTCGACGTCGACTATCCCGACCGAGAAGCCGAGCGCAGAATCCTGTTCGACACCACGGGCGCCGATGAGAGCCGCGCCAAGGCGGCGATGACGTCGGACGACCTGATCTCGGCCCAGCGGCTGGTACGCCGCCTGCCGGTCGGGGAATCCGTGGTCGAGGCGATCCTCGCGCTGGTGCGCTCGGCGCGTCCGGGTCCGGAGGCCGGCGATGTCGGTAAGCTGATTTCCTGGGGCCCCGGCCCTCGCGCCAGCCAGGCGCTGATGCTGCTGGTGCGCGCCCGCGCCTTGCTCGATGGCCGCTTTGCGCCCTCGATCGACGACGTGCTCGAACTCGCCGAGCCGGTGCTCAAGCACCGCATGGCGCTGACCTTCGCGGCCCGCGCCGAGGGCGAAACGATCGGCAATGTCATCACGCGCCTCAAGGCGCGCATCGGGTAGCGAATGCCTGAACCGAGGCGGAGCGATACAGAGAGCCAGGCAGTCGGTGCCGCGGTCGGCAAGAGCCGGAAGCTCGCCGCGCGGATCCCGCGGCTCATTCTCGACGCCCGTCGCGTCGCCTCGACCGTCATTCACGGGCTGCACGGACGCCGCCGCGCCGGCCCGGGCGAGAATTTCTGGCAGTACCGCCGTTTCATGTCCGGCGAGCCGTCGCAGAATATCGATTGGCGCCGCTCCGCGCGCGACGATCATCTTTATGTGCGTGAGCGTGAATGGGAGGCCTCGCACACCGTGTGGATGTGGGCCGATCGGTCGCCGTCAATGGAGTTTGCTCAGGGGTCAGAGTGGAGCAAGCTCGACCGCGCGCTGGTCGTGTCGTTCGCGCTGGCCGAAGTGCTGGTGCAGGGCGGCGAGCGCGTCGGCATTCCCGACCTGATGCGGCCGAGCGCCAATCGCAACATTATCGAGAAAATGGCGCAGACGATCGTGCACGATACCGCCGAGCGTCCGAGCCTGCCCTCGAACTTCTCGCCGGCCCCCTATTCCGAAGTGCTGCTGCTGTCCGATTTCTGGTCGCCGGTCGCCGATTTCCGCAGCGTCATCGGCCAATTGGCGGCCAATGGCGCGCGCGGCCACGTCGTGCAGGTGGTCGATCCGGCCGAAGAATCCTTCCCCTATGCCGGCCGCGTCGAATTCATCGAGCCGGAGGGACTTGGCAGCGTCACCGCCGGCCGCGCCGAGACCTGGCGCGCCGACTACCAATCGCTGCTCGCCAATCACCGCGCCGCGCTGCGCGCCGAATGCGAGCAGTTCGGCTGGACCTTCACCACGCACCGCACCGACCGCGGCCCGACCGAGTTGCTGTTTGCGCTGCATGCGCGCATGGGCCCCGGTGCGGGGGCCATCATTGAAAATCGCCTGCAGACGCGCACCGGCGCGGGGAACGCCGCATGATCTCAGCCCTGCCCCTTGGCTTTGCGCAGCCGCTGGTTCTACTGGGCCTGCTGGGATTGCCGGTGTTGTGGTGGCTGCTACGTCTGGTGCCGCCGCGGCCGCGCCAGATCAATTTCCCGCCGGCGCGTCTGCTGTTTGAAATCGCCCAGAAGGAAGAGACGCCGTCACGCACACCGTGGTGGCTGACCTTGCTGCGGCTGCTGCTGGCGACGCTGATTATTCTTGCCGCCGCCGGCCCGCTGTGGAATCCGCCGCTGGCCAGCACCAACCGCGCGGCGCCGCTGCTGATCCTGCTCGACGATGGCTGGCCGGCCGCCGCGAGCTGGGATACGCGGCTGCGCACCGCCGACGAGATGATCGCCCGCGCCGACGCGGATTCCCGCGGCGTTGCGCTGTTGCCGCTGTCGGAAACAGGCCGCGACATTTCGCTGCAAACCGCCGGGGCTGCGCGCGTCGCGCTCAAGTCTATCGTGCCGAAACCACGCTCGGTTGACCGCACCGAGGCGCTGCCGACCATCACACGCTTTCTCGCTTCGACCCCCGAACTGGAGATCGTCTGGCTGTCCGATGGCGTCGACGCCGGCAAGGCCAGCGACTTCGTCAGCGCACTGGGCAAAGCGATCGGCAATCGCCCGCTGACCATTGTCGACGGTGGCGTCGCTCCGGCGCATGCACTCGCCGGCGCTGACAATGCCGCCAGTGCCCTCACCGTCAAAGTGCTGCGCGGCCAGACCGGCACCGCCGAAAACGGCATGGTGCATGCCATCGACCTCAAGGGCCTGCCACTCGGCGAGGCGCCGTTCGCATTCAAGAGCGGCGACCGCGAAACCGACGCGACGATCGACCTGCCGGTCGAGATCCGCAACGACGTGGCGCGGCTCGAAATCGCCGGCGAGCGTTCGGCCGGCGCGGTGCAACTGCTCGATAAGCGCTGGCGGCGGCGCACCATCGGCGTCGTGTCAGGGTCGGCCGCCGACCGCTCGCAGCCGCTGATCGGTGCCAATTACTATCTGCAGCGCGCGCTAAGCCCGTTCGCCGATCTGCGGCTGTCGGAAGGCACAGCCCCGGCCGAGGCGGTGACGCGTTATCTCGACCAGAAATTGCCCATGCTGATCCTGTCCGATGTCGGCAACGTGTCCGGTGGCGCGCGGCAGAGGCTCAATCAGTGGATCGAGGATGGCGGCGTATTGGTGCGCTTTGCCGGGCCGCATCTCGCGGCCGACGATGACGACCTGGTGCCGGTGAAGCTACGCCGTGGCGGCCGCATTCTTGGCGGCAGCCTGAGCTGGGACAAGCCGCAGCAGCTCGCCGCCTTTTCGCGCGACAGCCCGTTCGCGGGCATGGTCGTTCCGAACGACGTCACGGTGACGCGCCAGGTGCTGGCGGAGCCGGATGCCGATCTCACGCAGCGGACCTGGGCGAGCCTCGGCGACGGCACCCCGCTCGTCACCGCGCAACGCCGCGGCAAAGGCGTCATCGTACTGTTCCATGTCACCGCCGACACGCGCTGGTCCGACCTGCCGATCTCCGGCGCCTTTGTCGATATGCTCAAGCGTATCGTAAACCTCGCCGGCGCCTCCGTTGCTGCCGAGACCGGTGCAGCGCAATCGGCTGCCGCCGCCCAGGCGGTGCCGCCGACCCGCGTGCTTGACGGCTTTGGCGCCTTCACGCCGCCGCCGGCAACGGCAAAGCCTATTCCGAGCAACTTCAATGCGCGCGCCAATGCCGATCATCCGCCGGGCTTCTACGGCCCGCCCGAAGGCCTGGTGGCGGTCAATACGCTCGAGCCAGCCGATCGTCCCGCGCCGCTCGATTATGCCGGTCTGAGCGCACGCCGCGACGTTTACCGCCATGGCGAACCGCTCGACCTGCGCGGCCCGATCTTCCTCGTCGCACTCGCACTGCTGACGATCGACGCCCTGGTGATGCTGGTCATATCCGGCGGGCTTGCCATGATCACCCGCCGCCGCGTCGCGGCAATGATCGCGGCCGGCCTGCTCGCCCTGCCCTTGCTGCACGGCCTGCCTGCGCATGCACAATCACAGCCGTCCGCAGCGGCCGACGATTTCGCCATGAAGGCGACGCTGCAGACGCGGCTCGCCTACGTCATCACCGGCGATTCCCAGGTTGACGCCATCAGCAAGGCCGGCCTGCAGGGCCTCACTTTATTCCTGGCGCAGCGCACCGCATTGGAAGCCGGCGATCCGATCGGTCTCGACCCGTCGCGTGATGAGCTTGCATTCTTCCCCCTGATTTACTGGCCGGTGATACCGAACGTCGCAAAGCCTTCGCAGCCGACGCTCGAGCGCATCGACGGCTACATGAAGCGCGGCGGCACCATTCTGTTCGACACCCGCGACGCGCTCGATGCGCCGCCTGGCGAGCCCGGACAATCGGCCGCCATGGTCGCGCTGCGCACGATTCTCTCCTCGCTCGATATTCCCGAATTGGAGCCGGTGCCGCGCGATCACGTGCTGACCAAGACATTCTTCCTGCTGCGCGACTTCCCCGGCCGTTACACCGACGGCCAGCTTTGGGTCGAGGCGCTGCCGAAGGAAAGCGAAGAGGACGTCAATCGTCCGGCCCGCGCCGGCGACGGCGTGTCGTCGATCCTCATCACCTCGAACGATCTGGCCGGAGCCTGGGCGATGCGGCCGGACGGCCAGCCGATGCTGCCGCTGACACCAGGCGACCCGCGCCAGCGCGAACTGGCGTTCCGCGCCGGGGTCAACATCGTGATGTATGCGCTGACCGGCAACTACAAGGCCGACCAGGTGCACATCCCGGCGCTGCTCGAGCGGCTGGGGCAATAGGCTTAGGCATTAGGAGAGCACTGGGTTGAACCTCGGCGTCTCATTCGCACCGCTGGTGCCGGCTTACGTGGTGTGGGCCGCATTCGCCGTGGCGGCGCTGCTGGCCGCGACCTTGCTGGTCGCGCGCAGTCGCGGCGCGGTGATGCGCGCCATCGCGATGGCGCTGATGGTGCTGGCGCTGGCCAATCCGTCGATGACGCGCGAGGACCGTGATCCGATCCCCTCGGTCGCCGCAGTGATCGTCGACAAGAGCCCGAGCCAGGACTTCGGCGACCGCGCGCAACAGGCCGACATTGCGCGCAAGACCATCACCGAGCGGCTGCAACGCATTCCCGGTCTCGAAGTGCGCGTCGTCGAGGCCGGCCAGGCCGATGGCGAAACCGACGGCACCCGCTTGTTCTCGGCACTGTCCTCGACCCTGTCCGACGTGCCGCCGGATCGCATCGCCGGCGCCATCATGATCACCGACGGCCGCGTCCACGACGTTCCCGCCAATGCCGCGGCGCTCGGCTTTGCCGCGCCGCTGCACGCTTTGATCACCGGGCACGCCGCCGAACGCGACCGCCGCGTCACGCTGACCAATGCGCCGCGGTTCGGCATTGTCGGCCAGCAGCAGACCATCAGCTTCCGCGTCGAGGATCAGGGCGCCACGTTCGGCAACGTCGAAGTGACCGTGCGGCGTGACGGCGAGGTACTCGAGCAGCGGCAAATGTCGGTGCATGCCGACCTCAGCGTCAGCGTCCCGATTCCGCACCCGGGGCCGAACATCGTCGAGATCGAAGCCTCGCCGCTCGACGGCGAGCTCACTTTGGTCAACAACCGCGCGGTGGTTTCGATCGACGGCGTGCGCGACAAGCTGCGCGTTCTTCTGGTTTCGGGCGAGCCGCATGCCGGCGAGCGCACCTGGCGCTCCCTTCTCAAATCGGACGCCTCGGTCGATCTCGTCCACTTCACGATTCTGCGGCCGCCGGAAAAGCAGGACGGCACGCCGATCAATGAGCTGTCGCTGATCGCGTTCCCGACCCGCGAGCTGTTCCAGCAGAAGATCGGGGAATTTCAGCTCATCATCTTCGACCGTTACGCACGCCAGGGCGTGCTGCCGATCGCCTATTTCGAGAACATCGCCAAATATGTTCGCGACGGCGGCGCGGTGCTGGTGGCCGCCGGCCCCGATTACGCCAGTCCGACCAGCATCTGGCGCACGCCGTTGGACGCGATCTTGCCGGCCGAGCCGACCGGCGACGTCAGCGAGGAACCGTTCCGGGCCGCCCTGACCGACCTCGGCAAGCGCCATCCGGTGACCCGCGCGCTCGAAGGCGCAGAAACCGACCCGCCGCATTGGAGCCGCTGGTTCCGGCTGGTCAACATCAAGCGCACCACCGGCACCAACCTGATGCAGGGCAAAGACGGCAAGCCGCTGCTGGTGCTCGCCCGCGAAGGCAAGGGCCGCGTTGCGCTGCTGCTGTCCGACCACATCTGGCTGTGGGCGCGCGGCTATGAAGGCGGCGGTCCGCATCTCGATCTGATGCGCCGGCTGTCGCATTGGCTGATGAAGCAGCCCGAGCTCGAGGAAGAGGCCTTGCGCATCGTCGCGCGCGGCCGCGACCTGACGATCGAGCGGCAGACCATGGCCGACACCGTCCAGCCGGTGACGCTGACCTCGCCGGTCGGCGCGGCGCGGACATTGGCCCTGCAGCAGACCGAGCCCGGCCTGTGGACCTCGACCGTGCATGCCAACGAGCTTGGGCTGTGGCGGGCGACCGACGGCAAGCTCACCGCGCTCGCCAATCTTGGCCCGGCGAACCCGCGCGAATTCGCCGAAGTGACCTCAACCCCCGACGTGCTCAAGAGCATCGCCGCAGCGACCGGCGGCGATGCGCGCCGGCTCGAAAGCGGCAACAGTCTCACCGTGCCGCGCATCGTGCCGGTGCATACCAGTTCGGTCTATCGCGGCGACGACTGGATCGGACTGAAGATGCGCGACGTCAGCGTCGTGCGCGGCATCGGCGTGCTGCCGATCTTCGCCGGCCTGATCGGCCTGCTGCTGCTGATCGGCTCGCTGGCGCTGACATGGGCGCGCGAGGGCCGGTGAGCTAGACGGCGTCCCAATCGGTCTGGATCAGCCCGCTCACTTTGCCGAAGGCGCCCTGCACAAGTTCAGCCACCAGCAGGCGTGCCGGATCGACCGGGCCCGGCATGAACACCTGGCCTTTCGGCACGGGCTTGAAGCCGTGTTTGCCGTAATAGGGCTCGTCACCAACCAGAAAGATGAGCCTGTGGCCCTTGGTCTTGGCCGCGGCCAGCGCGCGACCGATCAGCGTCTTGCCGACGCCCCGGGCGCGAAACGGCGGCTCGACGGTGAGCGGTCCAAGCAGCAGCGCCTTGGCGGCGCCGATCCGGATCGGCGTCTGCTGCACCGAGCCGACCAGCAGCGTGCCGACCCGAGCGGTGAACGACAGATCGCGCACATGACCGCGCCCCTCGCGCAGCCGGTACGCGGTGCGGGCATAGCGGCCCGGCCCGAACGTGCGCTCATGCAGGCGCTCGATTGCCGGCGCATCGTCCGCTGTCTCGGGCAGGATCGTCAAAGCCAGTTCGCTCATGCGGCGTCATGCCCAGCAAGCCGGAATCGCAACGGACGGCGTTCCCGGCGCGCGATTAGCATTTCGTCCACGTCGGGTCCAATCGGCGTCGGTCGGGGGTGTCGCCACGCCGCGGAATGACTAGATTGCGTCGAACGGCAAGGAGCTAGGCATGGGTCATCTCGTTGACGGGGTCTGGACCGAAGATGGCGTGCGCACCAAGGACGGTCATTTCGTCCGGCCAACGCCGCGCTTTCGCAACTGGGTGACGCCGGACGGCGCGCCCGGCCCGTCCGGTGAAGGCGGCTTCGCCGCCGAGGCCGGCCGCTATCACCTCTACGTCTCGCTGGCCTGCCCGTGGGCCCACCGCACCATCATCTTCCGCAAGCTCAAGGGGCTGGAGAACGCCATCTCGATGTCGGTATTGTCCTGGCACATGGGTCGCGACGGCTGGACCTTCGACACAGCGGAGGGCTCCACCGGCGACAGCGTCAACGGCAAAAGCAGGCTGTCGGAGATCTATCTCGCCGTCGACCCGCGCTATTCCGGCCGCGTCACCGTGCCGGTGCTGTGGGACAAGAAGCGCAACACCATCGTCAACAACGAGTCCCCGGAAATCATCCGCATGCTCAATTCAGCGTTCGATGCGCTGACCAACGTACATACGGATTACTATCCGGCGCCGCAGCGCGCCGAGATTGATCGCATCAACGACTTCGTCTATCAGAACATCAATAACGGGGTTTACCGCGCCGGCTTCGCTACCACGCAGGCCGCCTACGAGCTCGCGTTCCGCAATGTGTTCGACGCGCTCGACGAGATGGACGGCATTTTGTCGAAGCGGCGCTACATCGCCGGCGCACAGCTCACCGAGGCGGACTGGCGGCTGTTCGTCACCCTGATCCGCTTCGACGCGGTCTATTACAGCCATTTCAAATGTAACTGGCGCCACATCTACGAATATCCGAACCTGTCAAACTATCTGCGCGACCTTTATCAGGTGCCGGGCATCGCCGAGACGGTCAGCCTCGACCACATCAAGCGGCACTATTACGTGAGCCAGCGTCACGTGAACCCGACCGGCATCGTTCCGGTCGGCCCGCAGCTCGACTTCGCGGCGCCGCACGACCGGGCACGGTTTGGATAGGGGCGTGCATGCGCGCTCAGCGCGTCCCACGATTCGAGGCGGATTCGCGCGGCTTATGACACCTCGGATATTGCCAGACGATTTGACGCGGCGGTAATCGACAGCTGAGCGGCCGCTCACTAGACTTCGACCAGGGCCACTCCAGCGAGGAGGCAACCGTGCAAATCGAAATTCACCGCAGGCGTGTGTTGATTGGCATTGGCGGGCTGGCGGCGGCGACCGCGCTCGATGCCGGCGTGGCATTTGGCGCCACGGCGCATAAACTTCAGCTCTCCGCGTTTGATTTCCGCAGCGTCAAAGAAGATGGCCGTAACTATCTGAGTGGCGGAACCTATCCAACGACGGATAGCGCGCTGTTCGCGACTGTTCCGTTGCCCGAAGGCACAAAAATCAGATCGATCGAATTTTTCGTAAGCAATGTCGGCGGCAGCCAAATCGCGATGCTAGTGCAAAAGTATACCGCGACCGGCACCGCTCCTGTATTGGTTGGGGACAGCCTGTTTGCGTCGCAAAGCAACACCAGAGTCAAGGCGGTCCTTATCTCGGTTGGCGCCGTCATCGCGTCGAAGGAAAGCTATCTAGCCGTTGTCGAAAGTCTCCATACCGATGGCACAACTTTGGTGCATGGTGCACAAGTCGCCTACGATCCAGCGCCGTAGTCGACGAACGAATTGATCTGATCCAACCAGTCGCTTAGCTAATGAAGCGGCTTTGGGCCGCGGAATTTTCCAGCATCACCAGAACTCCGCCGCCGGCTTGCCCTCGAACACCTCGGTGATCCGCGCCCTCGTCCCCCGCGTCGTGTCGAGCGGCAGCTCGGCGAGCGAGAAAAAACCATGCCCGACGATCTCGCGGTTCGGCACCGGCGCGGCGATCTGGCGGAACTCCCGCACGACATAAAGCGCGACATGATCGCGCCGTGACACCTGCGCGTTGAAGAAGATGCCGTGCAGAACGGGCGCACCGGCCAATTCGATATTGCCCTCTTCGCGAAGCTCGCGCGCCAATGCAGTGCGCATGGTCTCGCCGGTCTCGACGCCGCCGCCTGGCAGGTGCCAGCCGCTGACATAGCTGTGCTTGACGAGGAAGATTCGTTCTTGGCTGTCGATCACCACAGCGCGCACGCCGAGCGTCGCCCCGCGTGCGAAGCGCCAATAAAAATGAAACAGCTGCCGGATCGCCGGCTCGAAAGCGACCCGTATGCGGCTCAGGTCCATGCCGTTCCTTGCCAGTCGGCGCCCGTTCCGGCCATTCGGATCGGGCATTCTCAACCGAACTTTGCTCTTTAGAATCGATCTAATATACGCTATGCGGACACCCCTTGAAGGATTTGCATGTGAAGCGATTTGCTGACCTCACCGAACAGGAAGTCCTCGCCTTGGCCATTACCAACGAGGAAGAGGACAGCCGCATCTATCGCGGCTTTGCCGAAGGCCTGCGCGAGCAATTCCCGTCCTCGGCGAAGGTATTCGACGAGATGGCGGAAGAGGAAGTGCATCACCGATCGATACTGTTCGATCTTTACCGCAGCAAATTCGGCGACTATCTGCCGTTGATCCGCCGCAACGACGTGCGCGACTTCATTCATCAAAAGACCCCCCTCTGGCTAATGCGTCCGCTGCGTCTCGACGAGGTGCGGAAATTTGCCGCGCGCATGGAGATGGACGCCGAGCGGTTCTATCGCAAGGCCGCGGAAAACGCCCGCGACATCCCGGTGCGACAATTATTGCTTGAGCTCGCCGAAGCCGAGGCCGATCACGAGAACCTTGCCAACAAGCTCACCGAAGAAATCCTCGACAAGGGCGCCCGGGCCACCGAAGACGAAAGCGCACGCCGCGTGTTCGTGCTGCAATATGTGCAGCCCGGCCTCGCCGGCCTGATGGATGGCTCGGTGTCCACCTTGGCGCCGCTCTTCGCCGCCGCCTTCGCCACCCACAATACGTGGCAAACGTTTCTGGTGGGTATTGCCGCCTCGGTCGGGGCCGGCATTTCGATGGCTTTTGCCGAGGGCCTGTCCGATGACGGCTCGCTCACCGGGCGCGGATCGTCATGGATTCGCGGGCCGGTCTGCGGCCTGATGACGGCGATCGGCGGCCTCGGCCACACCCTGCCCTATCTCATTCCGCATTTCTGGACCGCGACGGCCGTGTCGTGCGTCGTGGTTGCGTTCGAACTGGCGGCGATTTCCTGGATCCGCATGCGCTTTATGGACACGCCGCTGCTGCAGGCGACGTTCCAGGTGGCGCTTGGCGGGGCGCTGGTGTTCATCGCCGGAATATTGATCGGCAGTTCGTAGCCTATGCTGTCATCGCCGCGAACGCGGGTGATGCAATATTCGATGAGCTGATTGCGGCCCAAGCCCTGCCTCAATCGATCTGCTAGTGAATGCTGGATGCCCCGCTTTCGCGGGGCATGACACTCTGAGGACTGGGATTGTTCACCCTCGCCCACCTGTCCGATCCGCATCTGCCGCTGCCGCCGGTGCGCTGGCGCGACCTGACGTTCAAGCAGCTGACCGGCTACGGCAACTGGCTGTGGAGGCGCCGCGCGGTCCACGATCCGGCGGCGCTTCGTAAGATCGTCAACGACCTCAAGATCACCGCCACCGACCATATCGCCATCACCGGCGATCTCACCAATATCGCGCGGCGGGAGGAGTTCGAGGCGGCGCGCAAATGGCTGATTGGCCTCGGGCCGCAATTCGACATCACCGTGATCCCCGGCAATCACGACGCCTATGTCACCGCCGGCCTCGCGATGATGCAGGAGGCCTGCGCCGGATCGATGCGCGGCGACGACGACGGCGCGGTATTCCCGTTCGTGCGGCGGCGGGTTCCGGTCGCCTTCGTCGCGGTCAATACCGGCCTGCCGACGCCGGTGTTCATGGCAACCGGCCAGGTCGGCGATGCGCAACTCAACCGCCTCGCCGGCATGCTGGCCGACCTCAAGCGCGAGAACCTGTTCCGCGTCGTGCTGATTCATCATCCGCCGGTGAGTGAAGCGTCGCCGCGCAAGAGGCTCACCGATTCAGCCGAACTGTTGAAGGTGATCGCTGCGCACGGCGCCGAGCTTGTCCTGCATGGCCACGATCACATTCACGAACTGCACTGGCTCCACGGCCCCGCCGGTCGCGTTCCTGCGGTCGGTGTGCCATCGGCCTCGGGCGCGCCTGGCAGAGCAAGAAATTCGGCTGCCTATAATCTCTATCGCATCGAAGGCGAACCCGGCGCGTGGCGCTGCGAAATGGAATCGCGTGGCATCGGCGGCGACGGCGACGGCAAGGTCGCAACGCTGAAGCGAACGATGCTGACGTCCTAGCGAGCGTTGATCAGCGCAAGCGTGACCAGCGCGCCGACGCCGACGATCAGACCGAGTACAAACGCGCGGAATACGCCCCAGCGCCGGCTGCGGCGATCGAGCTCGGCGGCGCGCCGTGCCACGATCTGGTTCGAGGACACGTCGTCGGCCAAAGCACGCTCACGCTCGACCAGGCGGCGCGCGACATAGTGGGTGATGGCGTCGACCAGATGCGGAATCTCGTAAGATTCCGCGATCACGGTGCGGCCGAAGCGGGTGTCCTGCACGAAACGATAGACGCGCTTGTCGCGGCCCATCTCAACATGGGCGACGGCGTCGACCCAAAGCCGCGGCGTGTCGCCGCGGCTGATGCCGCGATCGAACAGGTCGATGCTCGAGGGAATTTCCTGGAACAGCGGATCGAGCGCATCGTTGAGCAGGTCGAGCCGCGCCAGCGCGGCATCGCGCAGATCGACCACGACGCCGGAACGCTCGGCGGCATCGATACGGGCCTCACGCACGGCATCCCGCAACGGGCGTGCTTCACTCGATTTGTCGGTTTCGGACATGGCCAATCCTTACCAATCGACGCGGCGGCAGGAAAGCCAAAACTAAAGGTTTTTCAAAGGTATCGGTGGTTAATTTTCGTTAAGATTTTAGCGATCTCGCTTATACGCAGCGCCCGCCATCGACCTCCATGATGTTGCCGGTGAGGAACTTGGCCTCGGCGGAGGCGAGAAACAGCGCGGCATCGGCAATGTCCTGCGCCATCGCCAGCCGGCCGAGCGGCACGGTAGCGATGAATTTCTCGCGCATCCCCGGCGCCGGGCCAAGGAACGTCGGCAAGAGCGGCGTATCGGTCGCGACCGGCGCAATGGCGCAGACCCGAATCCTGTCGGGTGCAAGCTCGACCGCCAGCGTCTTGGTGAGATTGTGCACGGCGCCCTTGGTAGCATTGTAAGCGGACAGGCCCGGCCGCGGACGCAGGCCGGCGGTTGAGCCAATATTGATGATGACGCCGCCGCCCTTGTTGCGCATCGCCGGCACCACGGCCTGCGTGAACATGAACAGACCCTTCACGTTGACGGCGAAGACCCGGTCGAATTCCGCTTCGTCGATCTCCATGACGGGCTTGTTGACGTGCGCGACCCCGGCATTGTTGACCAGGATGTCGACGCCGCCGAACGCCGATTGCGTCGCTTCGATAGCGCGCGCGATGTCGGCGCGTTTGGTGACGTCGCAACCCACCGCAACGGCATTGCCGCCGATCACGGCCGCGACCTTGTGGGCAGCCTGCTCGTTAATGTCGAGCACCGCGACCCGCGCGCCCTCTCGCGCATAGGTCTCGGCAATGGCGTCGCCCATGCCGGACCCGGCGCCGGTGACGATCGCGATCTTGTCCTTGAGACGCATGTTTCACTCCCGTTCCAAACTCCGCTCGTCCCCGCGAAAGCGGGGACCCAGGGCCAAAGAACTGGATTCCCGCTTCCGCGGGAATGAGCGGCAAACTTCGCTACTTCGTGCCGGGCACTACGCCGTATGGCCGGGCCCAGCCGAGCCCATCCTCGGTGCGCCCGCGCGGATGATACTCGGCACCGACCCAGCCCTGATAACCGAGCCGATCGACTTCGGCGAACACGAACGGATAATTGATCTCGCCGCCATCCGGCTCGTGCCGCACCGGCACCGCCGCGCATTGCAGATGACCGACGAGGCTGAAGTATTTTTCCAGACGTCGGATCAAATCGCCGCCGACGATCTGCGCGTGATAGAAATCGAACTGAATCCGCACATTGGGCTTGCCAACCTTGGCGACGATGTCGGCGGCGTGCTCGATCCGGTTGAGAAAATAGCCGGGCGCGTCGCGCGGGTTGATCGGCTCGATCAGCAGCTTGAGGCCGTTCGCCGCGGCGATATCGGCGGCACGTTTGAGGTTGGAGACAAATACCGTCTCCGCCTGCGCCCGCTGTCCGTCATCGACGATGCCGGCCATGCAGTGGATCGCGCTGTTGCCGATGGTGGTCGCGTACTCGAGCGCGAGCGCAAACGAGGCGTCCCAGTCCTTTTCGCGGCCCGGCAAGGCGGCTAGGCCGTGCGAGCCGCCGTCGCCGTGACGCGGCGTGTTGATGCCGAGCGGGGTCAGGCCGTTGCGGGCGACCGCATCCCTGAGCGCCGCCGCCGGGACCTCATAGCACGCCGGCATGTCGACCGCCTTGAAGCCAGCGGCCGCCACCGCATCGAAGCGATCGGGCAGGGACCGGTCCGGGAATAGATAGCCGACATGGGCCGAAAACCGTGGCATGGGCATCCCCTCACAATCCCGCCAATGACGCCTTGCGCGCAAAAGCGCGGGCGTATTCATTACCGGTCCCCGGCCGATTGCGCCACACAGGACGCCCTCCCATGAGCGCCAACGATGCCTTCCACATTGCCGTGCTGCCGGGCGACGGCATCGGAACAGAAGTGATGGCGCCGGCGCTCGACGTGCTGCGCCGCATCGAAGCCACCACGCCGGGGCTGAAATTCCGCTTCACCGAGGGCGCAGCCGGCGCCGGACATTACAAGGACACCGGCAAATCGATGCCGGACAGCACGATCAAATTGTGCGACACCGCCGACGCCATCCTGCTCGGCGCCTGCGGGCTGCCATCGGTGCGCTATCCCGACAATACCGAGATCATGCCGCAGGTCGAATTGCGCTTCATCTTCGACCTCTATGCCGGGGTGCGGCCGGCGCGGCTCGTTCCCGGCGTGCCGTCGCCGATCGTCGGCGCTCATGAACACGGCATCGACTTCGTGCTGATCCGTGAATCGACCGAGGGCCTGTTCGCCTCGATGGGCAAGGGCGTCACCACCCATGACGAGGCGCGCGAGACGCTCGTCGTCACCCGCAAGACCACCGAGCGCCTGTTCGATTTCTCGCTCAAGCTTACCGAGCGGCGCAAGAAGCGCGGCAAGCCCGGCAGGCTGACGCTGGTCGACAAGGCCAATGTGTTCAAGGCCTTCAACTGGCAGCGCGACATCTTCGCCGAGCGCAAGGCGAAATTCCCGGACGTCAAGACCGAACTGCTCTATGTCGATGCCTGCGCCGCGATGTTGGTGAAGAAGCCGTGGGATTTCGACGTCATGGTGATGGAGAACATGTTCGGCGATATTCTCTCCGACCTCGCCGCCGGCCTGATCGGCGGCCTCGGCATCGCGCCGTCGGCCGACATTGGCGACCGCCATGCGGTGTTCCAGCCCTGCCACGGCACCGCGCCCGACATCATGGGGCAAGGCAAAGCCAACCCGACCGCGATGATCCTGTCGGCGGCGATGATGCTGGACTGGCTCGCCGACCGACACGAGCATCAGCCGGCGGCGGATGCCGCAATCCGCATCGAGCAGGCCGTCGACAAGGCCTATGCGTCGGGGTTGAAGCCGATGGAATATGGCGGCAAGGACGGCACCGCGGCGATCAGCAAGGCGGTGATGGCAGCGCTGTAGGTCCGCAAGCGCTGGCTTTGTTGCTGTCATCGTCCGCGCAAGCGGACGATCCAGTATTCAATGAGTCCAAGACAAAAATGCAACGCGGTGTTTACTGGATCACCCGCTTTCGCGGGTGATGACAACCGAGCGGGTGGCTACAGCCCGACAAATTCCTTGATCGCGGCCAGAAATGCCTCCGGCTGCTCGAGCGGCGGGCAATGACCACAGCCCGGCAGCTCGACATAGCGCGCGCCGGGGATTTTCTCGGCGACGATCTTGGTCAGCGCCGGTGGCGTCGCCTGATCGAATTCGCCGCACACCACCAAGGTCGGCACGTTCAGCCGATGCAGCAGCGGCACCAGATCCGCCTCCTGCAGGATCTGGCAGGCGTCCTGGAATGCCTTCGGGTCGGTCGCCATCAGCACCTTCTTGCGCTCCTCGACCATCTGCGGATTCGCCGCGAGATAGGCCGGCGAATAGACCCGCTTGGCCGCGATCTCGGCGATGGCGCCAAGGCCGCCTTCCGCCACCTTCTGCGCCATTACCGCGAAGGCCTTGCGGCCGTCCTCGGAAAATCCGGCAGCGGCGTCGCTCACCACCAGTCTGGCAACGCGCTCCGGATGATCGAGCGCGAAGGCCAGCGCCAACGTGCCGCCGAAGCCGTTGCCAATCAGGATCGCGTCGCTGTCAATTCCGAATTCCTGGAAGCCGTCCTCGATCCGCGCCACATAGGCGTCGAGCAAAGCGGTGACTACCGGCTCCGATCCGTGAAAGCCCGGCAGGTTGACCAAGGTGACGCGATGCGTCGCGGCAAGCGCCGGCAATATCGGATCGAAGGCGCGCCGGTCGGCCAGCAGCGAATGCAGCAGCACGATGTCGCGGCCCTGCCCGGTCTGCACCGCCTTGAGAACGCCGTGGCCGGCGCTCAGCTCTTTCATGTCCATCCGGCTCTCCATCGCCGCCAAGCCAAAGCGATCAAGCCGGTTTTGTTCCAGTGCGCCGCAGCGCGGTGGGCCAAGGCCCGCGGCACAATTGGAATAAAGCCGATCTCGCCTTGTCTTTATGGCTATGCGAGACTTGGAGCAAGAAACCGCCCGGCCGCGCAGCCGCCGGCCATAAATCGAAGCCAGGGGAGAAACTGATGCAATTCCGCACACTGATCATGACGCTCGCGGGCGGCCTGGTTGCGTTCGCAGCGAACGGCGCCGACGCGCAAACCTACGGCTTTGCGACGATGCAGCCCGGCACGCTCAACCACACCTCCGGCACGGCGGTCGCCAAGGTGCTCAAGGAGAAGGCCGGGCTCAACGTCGTCGTTCAGCCGACCGCGGGCGAATCCGTGCTGATTCCGCTGGTCAGCCGCGGCGAAGCCGAGTTCGGCATCGCCAATATCTTCGAGGTCGAAGCAGCCAAGACCAGCAGCCCCGATCTTCGATTGATCGGCTTGCTGCATCCGTTGCGTGGCGCGTTCTGGGTCCGCAAGGACAGCACCATGAAGACCATGAGCGACCTCAAGGGCAAGAAGGTCGGCATGGGCTACTCCGCCATGCGCACGATTGACCCGATGATCAGGGCGATCCTCGCCACCGGCGGCCTGACCGAAAAAGACGTCACCCCGGTCCTGATCCCGAACGTGGTGCGCGGCGCCGACGACTTCAGCTCGGGCGCCGCCGACATGTTCTTTTTCGCATTCGGCGCGCCCAAGGTGCGCGAGGTCGATGCCACGGTCGGCGGCATCCGCGCGCTCGAGATTCCGGAAAGCGGCATGGCGGCCGCGAAGAAGATCGTGCCCGAGGGCTACCTGTCGCCGGCGACGCCGACCCCGTTCTTCATCGGCGTCGAAAAGCCGATGGGCGTTTACACCTGGGACAACATGATATTCGCGAGCGCGAAGGTGAGCGACGACGTCGTCTACAAGCTCATCGACACGCTGGAGCAGAACAAGGCCGACCTCATCGCGATCCAGCCGGCGCTGCGCGAGTTCAGCGCCGCCGGCTTGTACAAGAGCTACGAACTGCCCTATCACCCCGGCGCCTTGAAGTATTTCAAGGAACACAACATCCAGGCCAAAGCCATTCAGTAAGGCCGCGCCGTGAGCGAAGAGCGCATCATCCCCGATGCGGCGGAGTTCGCCTCCGCCGCATCGCCCACCACCGTGTTTTGGACCAACGTGTTCCAGTCGCTGCTGGTGGCGGCGGTGGTGCTGTGGGTGCTCGATATTCCGAGACAGGTCTTCAACGTCTCGTTTTACACCGAACAGCTGTTGACCATCTGCCTCGGCCTGACGCTGGCGCTTGCCTACATCGCCGACACGTCGCGCGCCCGGCACTGGACCGACTGGGCTGCGGTCATCCTGTCGCTCGCGGTGTGCGGCTACATCACCGCGCGCTACGCGGCGCTCACCGATGAGGCCGCGCAAATCCCGCTGAGCGGGCTAATCGTCAGCGCGGTGCTGATCGCGCTGATCATGGAGGCAAGCCGCCGCACCAATGGCTGGGGCTTCGTCAGCATGATCGCCGGCATCGCGATCTACGTCTATATCAGCCCGCATCTGTCGGGCGATTTCCAGACCCGTTACGTCTCGCCCGAGCGCATGACGGTCTATCTCGGCCTCGACATTAACGGCGCGATCGGCTCGATCCTGCAGGTCGCGGTCATGGTCGTGATCCCGTTCACCATCCTCGGCCAGGTGCTGGCGCGCACCGGCGGCGCCGACTTCTTCGCCGATATCTCAATGTCGGCGATGGGCCATTTCCGCGGCGGCGCCGCCAAGATCGCCGTGGTCGGCTCGGCGCTGTTCGGCATGATTTCCGGCAGCGCCGTCAGCAACGTGCTCGCGGTCGGCATCGTCACGATTCCGACCATGGTGCGATCCGGCTTTACCCCGCGCCGGTCGGCGGCGATCGAAGCGGTCGGCTCGACCGGCGGCCAACTGATGCCGCCGGTGATGGGCGCCGCCGCTTTCATCATGGCGGAATTCCTGCAGGTACCTTACGGCGCGGTCTGCATCGCCGCGACGATACCGGCGGTGCTTTATTATGCCTGCCTGTTCTTCCACGTCGATCTCGAATCGGCGAAGCACAAGATCGGCGCCGCCAAGATCATCGATGCGCCGTCGATCGGTGAGGTGCTGAAGTCCGGCTGGCACTTCGTGGTGCCGATCGTTTTCCTCGTGTTCGCGCTGATCTATCCCGACATCACGCTGCTGACGCCGGAGAAGGCCGCCATCGTCGCCACTGCGATCCTGATGGTGCTGGCGATGATCTTCGGCTACCGCGGCAAGCGGCTCGGCATTGTGGAGATGCTCAAGGCCATCATGGAGACCGGGCGCGTGTCGCTCGACATCATCCTGATCGGCGCCGCGGCCGGCATCATGGTCGGCATCATGAGCATTTCCGGCCTTGCCTTCAGCATGACGATCCAACTGCTGACGCTGGCCGGCGGCAACGTCTTCATCCTGCTGCTGCTGATCGCGGTGCTGGCTTTCGTGCTCGGCATCGGGCTGCCGACGGTGAGCGTTTACATCCTCACCGCGACGTTGCTGGCGCCGGCGCTGGTCAAGCTCGGCGTCACGCCGATGGCCGCGCACATGTTCGTCATGTACAACGGCATTCTGTCGATGATCACGCCGCCGGTCGCGTTTGCCGCCTATGCGGCGGCCAACATCGCGCGCACCGATGGCTGGAGCACCGGCTGGATGGCCTGCGTGGTCGGCTGGAGCACGTTCATCCTACCGTTCCTGTTCGTGCTGACGCCGAGCCTGCTGATGGACGGCTCATGGACCGAGATCGCGCTCAATTTCAGCCGCGTCACGTTCGGCATCTGGCTCGGCACCGTGTCGGCGGTCGGCTTCTCGCTGGCGCGGCTCAACCCGATGGGCCGCGTGCTTTATGGCGCGGTCGCGCTCGCGGTGGTGCTGCCGCCGGAAGCGTTTCGCGGCGCGATCTGGATCAACGCCGCCGGCATCACCGCCGCGGTCATCCTGCTCATGCTCGATTGGCTGCGGCAGCGCACGCTGCGCCGCCAAGATGCGGCAGCAGCGCCGACGCCGTACTAGGCGCCATCAATTGCTTTCACGCCCTCCCACCCCGTTCATTCCCGCGTAAGCGGGAATCCAGGGCGGCGATCACGGTCGGAAATTGAACTCTAGGTCCCCGCTTTCGCGGGGACGAACGGAGAAAGTCTCAATTGCCCTCGCGCCAGATGCCGAGCGCTTCCTGGGCCGGCCGGTCGGAAATCGAGAACAGCACCGATTCCTCGCTGGCATTGTGCTGGTAGCGCTTCCACGGCGGAATCACGAACACATCGTTGACGTTCCAGCCGAACTCCTTGCCGTCGATCGTCGTCGTGCCTTTGCCTTCGGCGACGCAGAAGATGGCGCCGTCGGTCGAGCGATAGGGCTCGCCCTTGAAGCCCTTCGGCAACAGCGCGAGATTGGCTCCCATGGTCGGCAGGATGGGGCCGCCATTGACCGGATTGGCGTAACGCACGCGCGCGCCGTGGCGCTTGTCGACGTCGCCGGTCTTCTTCAGCCGCTCGAGGATCGGTCGCATCTTGGCGTAGGGATAATTGATGACCGGCGAGCGCTTCATGAACACCTCCGAGGCCGCGCCGTCCGGCAGCACGCCGGTGGCGTAGCGCGCGAACGAGTCACCGTCCTCGTGATTGACGTTCTGCATCTTCTCGTCGAAGTGGTTGGCGAACGACGTCTGGAAATGGTTGATCGTCGGCATATCGAGCACGTCGAGCCACATCACCGGCTCCTTGCCGGGATTGCCGTGGTCGTGCGGCGCCCAGTTGGCGGTGATGATGAAGTCGCCATGCTCCATGTTCGACTTCTCGCCCTCGACCGCGGTGTAGGCGCCCTTGCCCTTGAGCACGAAGCGGATCGCGGAGGCGACGTGCTGGTGGGCGTCGGCGATCTCGCCCGGCATGATGAGCTGGATGCCGGCGAACAGCGAATTGGTGATGCGCGACTTGCCAGGCTCGCCCGGATTTTCGAGCACCAGCACGCGGCGCTCGGCTTCCTCGGCGGTGATGACGTCGCCGGCCTCGAGCATCAGCTTCTCGACTTCGGGAAACTTCCAGAGTGCCGGGACCATCTGGGTCTTCGGCTCGGGCGTTACCAGGCCTTTGAGCACCTCCCACAGCGGCGTGAGATGGTATTTGGCGATCTTGTCGTAATAGGCCTGCCGCGCCCCGGTGATGTTGTGCTTGTTTCCGGCCGCCTGCGGAGTGTCGATCACCGCCGTCATGGGACTTCCTCCATCATTCTCGATTTGGCCGGACTATAGCGCAGCGGCGGCAGAGCCGATACCGGCGAAATGCCTCGCATAATAGCCGTGTTGGGCCGCAGTGCAGTGATCAAGCGGTCGCGGTTTCGCTATCGACCACTTTAATCAGATAGGGAATTTCCAGCTTGCGCTCAGGGTCGAACTGCGAGCGACCGGTGAAGTTGATGTGGCGCCCGTAGGTGTGGAGCGACATCGACTTGCCTTTGCCGACATTCCAGACGGTATGGATATGATCCGGGTAGCACCGCGAGACATCGCCCGCTTTCATTACCTGTGTTTCGCCGCGCTTGAGGTCGGCAAAACCCTTTTTGCTGCCGTCGTCGAGTCGCTCGTAGCTGATCTCCTGCTCCTCGCCTTCCATCGCGACGACGACTGCCCAGGTCTTGTGATTGTGCGGCGTGGTGCCGCGGTCGGGCAGCCACGAGATCAGAAACACCGCGAGATCGTGGTTCGGCTCCTCGTGCAGGACGTGCACGCCGAAGCCCTGCTCTTGGTCACACTCACGGAATTCCGGACGAAACCAACCCGGCGAGGTCGCGAATTTCTGCGCGAGAGGCGCGACTCGCTCGGTGATGCGTTCCGCATCGGTTTCCTGCGCGGTAATCGCCCGCAGGTCCTGCACGTATTGTTCGATGCTGTACGTCATCGTCATTCCCCCAAACGGCCGATGTCGTGTTCTGTAGTCTGTCACGGCTTTCGGGCCGGAACAATATGGTCGCGCTCCTTCCTCACAGGCCGTGGGTGCGCGGATAGGCGCTACGCGCAGCCGCCGGCCATGTCGTCAGAAACTCTCGATCGGGCCGCAACACCTCGACCTTCAACGGAAAGCATCGCGCAACATCGCTCGAATGCGTCGCGCTGCAATCCCCTCCGGGGCATGCCGACAGCGCGCCCAGCAGGTCGATGTCGGCAACGAACTCGATGAAATCTCCCGGCCGCACCGGGCTCGCTTTCATGAAATATTGGTGCGTGTCTTTGGTGAAGCCGGTGCACATGAAGACGTTCAGCACATCGTGAACCAGCATCTCGGCCTGCTGCACCGGCAGGTTTTTTTCTTGCGCCATCGCCCGCGCCAGATTCGAATGGCAGCAATGATGATAGTCCTGCCCGCTCAGCAGCCGGTTGGTGTACGGGTCGCAGCGCGTACCGATCACGTCGTGAATGCCGGCGCCGTCATCGTCGAAGCCGTACCAGCCGAGCGTGTCGTGCGTGATGGTCGCCATCGGACGCAGATACGGCAACGAGCTCCAAAGGCGGTCGCCGGTGGTGACATGGGTCGCATGCAAGGCGCGCGTCTTGCCGCTGAAGAACCGTTCCGACAGATCGCCGGCCGACCATAGATTGAGATCGCCGACCTGTGGCCCCTCAATGCTGACGATGCGGAAGAAATGGCCCCGCGGCACATGGAAGGTCCGCGCCTCCCTCGGCGGGACGATGACTTCCGAAATTTTCGTCAGGCTGCGTCGCGCCCGCTCCGTGAGGCCAAGATCGGGAGGCGGCAGCGCGTCGGTTGGATAGACGATGACGGGCGGCTTGCTCCGCATCGCCTCCGCGCCGGGCGGCGCCGGTACCGTCGATTGTCGCCGCTTCATGAGCTTCTTCCTAGGTATTGATCGAGCCGCCATCGACCGCGATGGTCTGCCCGGTGATAAAATCGCTGTCGCTTGAGGCGAGGAACACCAGCGCGCCGAGCAGGTCCTCGGGATAGGCGTCGCGCTTGAAGGCGCGGCTGTTGCGCACCGGCACGCGCATCTCGTCGTGATGGGCGGCGTTCTCGATGCCGGTATCGGACAGGATCAGGCCCGGCGCCAGCGTGTTGACCGCAATGCCGAATTCGCCCAGTTCACGCGACAGCGCACGGGTGAAGGAGACGATCGCCCCCTTCGAGGTGACGTAATGCAGCATGTGAGGGATGCCCTTGTAGGCGGTGCCCGACGCGATATTGATGATCTTGCCGGACTTGCGCGCCTGCATGTGCGGCGCGACGTGCTTCACCATCAGGAACGATCCGCGCACGTTCACCGCCATGACCTGATCCCACAGCGCGACATCGATCTCCGAATATTTCGCCGGCGCGAGCTTGGCGTAGAGCGCGGCATTGTTGACCAGCACGTCAATCTGGCCAAAGCGCTCGAGCGTCATAGCGACAAGGTGCCTTACCGCGCCTTCATCGCTGACATCAAATTGCATGGCGGCGACCGAATTGGCGCCCGAGGTCGCGGCGATTGCGGCGGCAACGTCCTTGCCATCGGCAATGTCGGCGATCATCACGCGGGCGCCGGCGGCAGCAAGCGCCCTCGCATAATGCCGGCCGATGCCCTTGGCACCGCCGGTGACGATGGCGACCTTACCGTCCAGCCGAGCCATTGGGCCTGCCCTTTTCGTCCAACACGTTGCGCCGCGACCTTAAAGCCGCTGCGCTCCCACGCAAGGCGGGCATTGCACCGCGCGCCAGATTGGGCGCAAACTTGCCGGCAGTTCAGCGCCAGCGCAAATTCAATGCGCGGCGATTGAGGGAGGGATGCCATGGCCAAATTCAGTCGCCGCAGATTTCTCGCCGGCAGCAGTGCGCTCGCGGGCAGCGCGGCATTTCCGATGCCGTCGATCGCGCAGAACGCGCCGGTCAAGATCGGCCTGATGACGGTCAAGACCGGCCCGCTCGCCGCCGGCGGCCAGCACATGGAAGCCGGCATCAACTCGTTCCTGAAGGAAAAGAACTCCACGCTGGCCGGCCGCAAGATCGAGCTACTGGTTGCCGACACTGGCGGCAGCCCCGCCGGCGCCAAGACCAAGGCGCAGGAGTTGGTCGAGCGCGACAAGGTCAACGTCATCATTGGACCGTTCGCCGCCTTCGAGCTTCTCGCGACCGTCGATTATCTGGCACAAAACAAGATGCCGACGCTGGCTTTTGCCGGCGCCGAGGACGTCACCCAGCGCAAGGCCAATGATTATCTGACCCGCATCTCCTACACCTCGGCGCAATCGCTTTACGTGATGGCCGACTACGCGGTGAAGGAGATGAAGCTCAAGCGCGCGGCGACCATCGCCGACGACTTCGCCTTCGGTTACGAGCAGGTCGGCGGCTTTCAGCGCGTCCTGGAAGACAACAATGCCCGCGTGGCGCAGAAGCTGTGGTCGCCGCTCAATACGCCGGACTATGCGCCCTACGTGGCGCAGATCCCGGCCGATTGCGACATGGTCTGCGTCGGGCTCGCCGGTTCCAACCCGCTCAAATTCGTCAACTCGGCGCGCGGCCTCGGGCTCAAGCAGCAATTCGTCGGCGGCTCGACCACCGCCGACGACACCATCGTCGGCGCGTTCAATGACGGCGCCATCGGCCTCGTCAATGCCAATCCCTATTCGTACGACACCGACACCGCGGCCAACCACCGCTTCATCGACTCGATGCGTGCGACCTCCGGCCCCAATGTCGGGATCGGCCATTACGCTTGCTGCATCTACGTCAGCGGCATGATCATCGATGCCGCGCTACAGAAGACCGGCGGTAACAGCGAAAACCCGGAGGCCTTCGTGAAAGCGATCAGGTCCGTTTCGCTCAGCCAGACGCCGCGCGGCGCCGTCAGCTTTGACGATCACGGCAACATCGTCTGCGACATGTTCGTGCGCAAGATCGAGCAGAAGGACGGCAAGCTGGTCAACAAGACCGTCAAGGTCTATCCGAAAGTCAGCCAGTTCTGGACCTACGATCCAAAATGGTTCCTGGCACAGCCGGTCTATTCGCGCGATTATCCGCCAATGAAGAGCTGATTGCGCCAGCCTGTCAGCGGGCGCCGCGGCCGATTGCGCCGCGGCGTTTCTTTTGGAATGATCCGCACCCAATTGTATGACCACCCCAAAAGGATTGTCCGATGGCCAGTGCCTTGTTCTCGCCCTTCACCATGCGCGGTTTGACCTTGGCGAACCGCACCGCGGTCTCGCCAATGTGCCAGTACAACTCGACCGACGGCACGGCGAACGATTGGCATCTGATGCATATCGGCCAGTTTGCGCTCGGCGGCTGGGGCGTGATCATCGCCGAGATGACCAATATCAACATGATCGGCCGCATCACCTACAAATGCGCCACGCTGTGTACCGACGAGAACGAAAAAGCGCTCAAGCGCGTGGTTGATTTCGCGCGTCAATACGGCCCGTCGAAGCACGGGCTCCAGGTCGGCCATGCCGGCCGCAAGGGCTCGACCCAGCCGCCGGCGCTCGGTGCCAAGCCGCTCACCAAGGAGGAAAAGGCCTGGGAGACTTTGGCGCCGTCGGCCATTCCCTACGACCCCAGCTGGCATGTGCCGCGCGCCATGACCAAGGATGACATGAAGGCGACGCTCGCCGATTACGTCGGCACGGTGAAGCGTGCCGAGCGCGTCGGCTACGACCTGCTCGAGCTGCACTCCGCGCACGGCTATCTGCTGCACCAGTTCCTGTCGCCGCTCTCCAACCAGCGCACCGACGAATATGGCGGCTCGCTGGAGAAGCGCATGCGCTATCCGCTCGAAGTATTCTCGGCCATGCGCGAAGCGTGGCCCAAGGACAAGCCGCTCGGCATCCGCGTTTCGGCGGTCGATTGGGTCGATGGCGGCACCACGATCGAGGACACCGTCGCCTTCGCCAGGGAGCTCAAGGCGCTCGGCTGCGATTACATGGACGTCTCCAGCGGCCAGCTCGACTATCGCCAGAAGATTCCGTTCGCGCCGCATTTCAACGCGCAGTTCAGCGAGCGCGTGCGCAAGGATTCAGGGCTTGCCACGATGTCCGTCGGGCTGATCACCGGGGCCAGGGAGGCCGAGGATATCGTTGCGTCAGGCAAGGCCGACATGATCGCGATGGCGCGCGGTGCCATGTACGACCCGCGCTGGCCGATCCACGCGGCAATGGAGCTTGGCGCCGAGCCGCCCTTCGCGCCCCGGATGATGCCGGCGCACCCGAAGATGCGGCCGATGATCTTTCCGGACTACAAGCCGGCAGCCTGACCACTATCAATCCCGGAAAATCAAACTAGATGATCCGGCGAGGCGTTCAGGAGGCGACCATGATCTTTTCTACACGCATACGCAGCCTTGCGGCTGTCGTTGTTCTCGGTCTCACGGTGGCCGGCTGCGGCTACAACACCATCCCGACCGACGAAGAGCAGGCCAAGGCCAAATGGGCCGACGTGCAGAACAACTATCAACGCCGTGCCGACCTGATCCCCAATCTGGTCGCGACGGTGCAGGGCTACGCCAAGCAGGAAAAGGACGTCCTCACCGCCGTCGTCGAAGCCCGCGCCAAGGCGACCCAGGTCAAGATCGACGTCTCGCAGCTCACCGATCCGGACAAGCTCAAGCAGTTCCAGGACGCGCAGAACCAGCTCACCGGCGCGCTCGGCCGCCTGCTCGCCGTCAGCGAAAATTATCCGGACCTCAAATCGAACCAGAACTTCCTCGCGCTGCAATCGCAGCTTGAAGGCACCGAAAACCGCATCACCGTGGCGCGGCGCGACTACATCGAGGCGGTGCGGGTTTACAACACCGATCTCAAGACCTTCCCCGGCATACTCTGGGCCGCTACGATCTTCCGCTCCAACAAGCCGATGGCCGAGTTCACCGCCAGCGACGACGCCAGCAAGCCCCCGACCGTGAAGTTCTGAACGCACTGAAAGCATCGCGATGATCGCGGGCCAAATGTCGTCCGCTGTAACGCGCGAAGTCTCGCGGGTTACGATCGTCATTTTGGCGCTCCTGACTGTGATCGTTTGCGCCTTCGCGCTCACGCTGCCGGCGCTCACCGGCCGCGTCGTCGACGGCGCCAATCTCATTCCGGTCGAGATGCGGATCTCGCTCGAGGGCAAGCTCGCCGACCTTGAGGCCAAATCCGGCATCCAGCTTGTCGTCGCCACCGTTACCTCGCTCGAAGGCCAGGAGATCGAGCCTTACGCCAATCAGCTGTTCCGCAGCTGGAAGCTCGGCGAGAAGGCCAAGAACAACGGCGTGCTGCTGCTGGTCGCACCGAACGAGCACCGGGTCCGCATCGAGGTCGGCTATGGCCTCGAAGGCACCCTGACCGACGCGCTGTCCAAGGTGATCATCACCAATGCCATGACGCCGCGGTTCAAGACCGGCGATTTTGCCGGCGGGATTTCGCGCGGCGTTGACGACATCATTACCGTACTGACCACCGACGCATCGGACTGGCAGCAGAGGCCGTCGCTGCGGCTCGACAGCCAGCCGCAGTCGAACGACCCGATGAATTGGCTTATCGTCGTCGGGATCGTCGTGTTTCTGGCATTGTTCATCGGCTCGTCGGGCTTCCGTTGGATTGTCTTCAACATTCTCATCGGTATTCTGACGTCCAGCGGATCGAGCAGCGGCAGTTCGTCCAGCGGTGGCGGCGGGTTTTCCGGCGGCGGCGGCTCGTCGGGCGGCGGCGGGGCCTCGGGGAGTTGGTGATGACCATGTCGCCACAAGATCGCCAGCGCATCTCGGACGCGATCCGCGCCGCCGAGGCGAAAACCTCGGGCGAGATCGTTTGCGTGCTGGCGCAGACCTCGTCCGATGCCACCGCCCTGCCGGTCCTGATCGCGGCAGTGGCGGCGCTCGCGCTGCCTTGGCTGCTCGTCGCGCTCACCGCGATGACGGTGCATCGTATCCTGTCGCTCCAAGCGATTGTATTCATTGGTCTTTTGATCGTGTTGTGCCTGCCTCGGGTGCGGGTCGCGCTGATGCCGCGCAAAGCCCGCCGCGCGGTCGCGCATCGCACCGCCATGGAGCAATTCAACAGCCGAGGCCTCGCGGGCAAGAGCAACCAGGCCGGCATCCTGATCTTCGTCTCGCTGGCCGAGCGCTATGCGCGCATCATCGCCGGGCCCGGCATCGCCGAGCGGGTGCCGCAATCGGAATGGCAGGCCGCGGTTGACGCGCTCATCGCTCACATGCGCGACGGGCGCATCGCCGACGGATTTGTCACGGCCATCGAATTATGCGGCGCCAAGCTGGCAACGCATTTTCCGCAGACCGGGCAAGAGCGCAATCCACTGCCGGACCGCATCCACCTGATCTGACGCGGCGCGCGCTTAGGCGCGCACCCGCTCGATGAACTTCGCGAAGCCCTCGAGTTGCTTCTTGATGATGTCCTTGGTCGGCTGATCGGTCAGCTCGCCATTGACGATTTTCTTGTCGGCGAAGCTGACGAAGATCTCCGGCTTGCCGAACATGAAAGCGTCGATCGAAACCAAGGTCTGGCGCAGGTGGTATTGCATGCGCGAGGCGCCGAGCGGGCCGCCTGACGCCGACTGCAGGGCGACCGGCTTGTCCTTGAACGGCACGTCCTTCATGCGCGAGACCCAGTCGATCGCGTTCTTCAGCCCGCCCGGAATCGACCAGTTGTATTCCGGCGACACGATAATGACGCCGTCCGCCGAGCGGATTGCCCTCGCCCAATCGATGACGTCGGGCGGTTCGCCGGAGGCGTCCTTGAGATCGGCATTGAACACCGGAAAGCCACCAAAGGGCGGCGCATCGCTGAGGGTCATGTTGGGCGGTGCTAGTGCCGGCAGCGCGCGCGCCACCGACGCGTTGAACGAGCCTTTGCGCAGCGAGCCGCAGATCACGAGCACATTGAGTTTTGCATCAGCCATTCGTCACCTTTTAAATTCCCGTTCAATTTTGCGGAATGTTGGCCTTCTCGCGCACCGACTGCCACTGCGCGATTTCGCGCTGCAGGAAGCCGCCGAATTCCTGCGCTGTGCTGTAGTGCGCGCGGGCACCGATCTTGTCGAGCCGGTCGCGAATGTCCGGCCGCGATAACACATCCTTGAGCGCAAGATTGGTCTTTTCCACGATGCTCGAGGGCGTTCCGGCAGGAAACACCAGACCATACCAGCCGACCACCGAATAGCCGGGGACGCCGGATTCCGCGACGGTCGGCACGTCGGGAATGGTCGGCCAGCGTTCCGGAGCGCCAACCGCAATCAGCTTGAGTTCGCCAGCCTGCACCTGCCCATTCACCGCGTGGACAAGCTCGACAGCGTAGTCGACCTCTTTGGCGAGCAAGGCCTTCACCACCGCCGGCGTTCCGCGATAGGCGACGTGCTGGACATCGATGCCCGCCATTTGGCGGAATAATTCGCCCGCAAATTGCTGGGTCGAGCCAATGCCGACCGTCGCGAAATTGAGCTTGCCCGGCTGCGCCTTGGCGAGCGCGATCAGGCCCTTCACGTCGTTCGCCGGGAAGTCCTTGCGCGCCGCGATGACGAAAGCGGAATCCGCGACCAGACCGACCGGCGCAAAATCCGTCACCGAATCATAGGGCAATGATTTGAACATCGCCGCCGACACAGTGTGGCCGGCGCTCAGCATCACCGCGGTGTAGCCATCCTTCGGCGCCTTGGCGACCAGGTCGGAGGCGATGGTGCTGCCGGCGCCCGGCTTGTTCTCCACCACCACGGCCTGGCCGAGCACCTGCCCGAGCGGCTCGGCAATAATGCGAGTCGCGATATCGGTGCCGCCGCCCGGCCCGAAGCCGACCAGGATGCGGATCGGCTTCGCCGGCCAGTCCTGCGCGCCCGCAGGCGTCGCGAGTGCGGCGAACAGAGCTGTAAGCATGACGATGCGGCGCATGAGATTCCTCCGAACGGAAGACGCCTCGTGCCGAGGCCTATCCTTGTACCAACCCCGTGAAGCCGAACCGATGCCGGAAGCGCCGGCGTCGCCATGGTTTTATTTTTCGTCGACGACCGGGTTGCGCAGAATGCCGATGCCTTCGACCTCGATCTCTGCGATATCGCCGGCGCGCATCCAGAC
>Ga0265313_10000715_pt1 | contig 34158 bp, 29 predicted proteins | sample 4123metaG_FD_203122 | JGI IMG/M metagenome (GOLD analysis project Ga0265313, IMG submission 203122) | Rhizosphere microbial communities from Carex aquatilis grown in University of Washington, Seatle, WA, United States - 4-1-23 metaG | ecosystem: Host-associated > Plants > Roots > Rhizosphere >... | reverse complement strand
GCCAAAATGCGCCGTGCCGGCCCCGGTCGACCCGGCCATGAAGCCGGAAGACCCCAACGACCCCGCCAACGCAAATCGTCCCAACTCAGAAGGAGATGTCTTCGACTACAACAGGAAGGTTCGCGCCTACAACACCGCCATGCGCGCCCACAATGATGGGGTCAAGACCTACACCGCCTGCGTCGAAAGCTATATCGCGGCGGGCAAGGCCGATATCCAGCGCATCCAGGCGGCGGTGGACGCCGCCGTCGCCGCCGCCAACGGGCAATAGTTCAGACCGGGTGTGACAGCGCCTGCGTCAGCGGCACAGGGATTTTCTCGATGCAGGTATGGGCGGTGTCATAGCCCTCCTGGATCGCCTGGTCGAACTTGCGCCAGTCGCGCATGCCGATGGTCGGCAGCGGCGGCTCGATCAGGTAGTCGCATTGTTCGCGCACAATGCGGCGCTGCGCCTCCGATCCCACCGTGCCCGAACGCATCAGGATCGAGAGAATGCCGGGGTTGCCCCTGAGGCCCTGCCAGATCAGGCGGTACCAGGGACGCTCGCCATAGCGGTCGTCGCGGGCCTTGAGGTCGATTTCGCCGGTTACGTCGCAGGCCAGGATCGGGCCGGCGCCCGGCGCCTGCTCGCGCATCACATCCACCGGCAGATTGTTCATCACTCCGCCATCCACCAGCAGGTGGCCATGATGGGTGACCGGCGGCAGGATGCCGGGCAGCGCCACACTGGCGCGCAGCGCCCGCCACAACAGGCCCTCATGATGGACATGGATGCGGCCGGTGGTGAGATCGGAGGAAACGGCGAAGAAAGGCCGCGGCATTTCCTCAATGCAGATATCGCCGAAATGCTCGCGCAATCTGGCGCTGACTTTCTTGCCGCGCATCAGCGAGACCAGCGGCAACTGCAATTCGGAGAATGACAGCGGATTGTCGGTGACGAAGACGGCGCGCATGCGCTCGGCAAGTTCCGTCACATCCCATTCCATCGCCAGGCCCGCCGCGATGATCGCCCCCATCGATGTGCCGCCCAGCCGGTCGAAGGGCACGCCCGCCTCCGTCAGCGCCCGGATGATGCCGATATGGGCGAAACCACGGGCGCCGCCGCCCGCCAGCACCAAGCCGGTGGCGCGGCCGGCGATGAAGCGGGCGACGCGGGCGATGTCCTTGGCATGGCCGGCACGGATGTGATGGTGGTTCTGGAACAGGCCGGCGCGGCTGGAGAAATGTTCCGGCAGCTTGAGCGGCCCGTTCTGCGGCTGCAGCAGCAGCAGATCCGGCAGGCCGGAGGCGCGCTCCTTGAAGGCGGGCAGATCGAGCGGCCGTGGCGGTAGCGGCCGTTCGGCACTGGCAAGCAGGAAGATCCGGTCGGCCTGGCGCAGGCACAGATGGGTCCAGGCGCTGTCGGGGGCATCGCCGCGATAGAAGACGATGTCATGGGCCTGCTCGAAGCTGTTGAACCATTCGGCGTCCTGCTCGGCGGCGCCGCTGTCCAGTACGGCGGCGCGAACCCCCAGCTCGGTCAGTACGTTCGCCAGGCGAAAAGCGATGGGAGTGTCGGCAAGCCCTTCCTGCAGCGGCACGATGGCGAAGGTGCGGGGCCGCGCCCCGTCGCCTTGGCGGGTGGCGTTCTGAAGGCGACGCACCAGGAAGCGCATGATGTTCATCATCACCCGGGGATGGCGGGCGATCAGCGCTTCGAAGCCGGCCGGGCTGATGCGCAGCAACTCGGTGTCGCGCAGCGCCACGATCTGCGCCGAGTGGCCGGTCGAACCGGCGATCAGGCTCATCTCGCCCACCGTCTCACCGGCGGGGACATGGTTGATCAGGCGGCGCTGGCCCTGCGCGTCCTGGACGAAAACCCCCAGGCTGCCGGTGACGACCAGGAACAGGGCGGAATCATTCTCGCCGCTGCGATCCAGCAGTGTGCCGCCGGGCAGGGCGAACCAGTTGGCTTCCGACATCAAGGCGCGGAAGGCGCCCTCGCCGACATTCTCCAGCAGCGGAAAACCGCGCAGCCGCTCGCGCAGCGCTTCGGGATAGACGGTTTCGGCCCCGGCGCGGAAGGAAGAGAAAAACGCCATGGCCATCTTTTATCTCACCAAGCGGTCCAGCCACCATCCACAGCGAGGACGGCGCCGGTGACATAGCTTGAGGCGGGTGAGGCCAGGAACAGGAGGGGGCCGCCGATTTCTTCCTTGCGTCCCAGCCGGCCCAGCATGGTCCGGGCCGCCAGCCGCCCGGCGAAGGCGGGTTCAGCCGCGGCAGGGAAAGGTCCCGGCGTCAGGGCGTTGACGCGGATTCCGTCCGGCCCCAGTTCGGCGGCAAGGTGGCGGGTGAGCTGCAACAGGCCCGCCTTGGCCGGGCCGTAATGGAAGGGGCTTTGCCCGGCACGGTCGTCATAGAGACGGGCATCGGGCGCCACCGAGGCATACATGGAGGCGATGTTGATCACGCTGGCGTCGCCGCCTTCCGCCGCCGCCCGCTTCAGCGCCGGCAGCGCGGCGCGGCAGGCTTCGAAGGCGGCGGTGACGCTGCTCTCATAGGTTCGGGCGAAATCCTCCGGCGCCAGTGCAGCGAAGCTTTTCACCTGCATGGCGACGGCGTTGTTGACCAGGATGTCGAGGCGTTTGCGCGCGGAGAAAAAGCCGCGCAGGGCGGTAGCGTCCAAAACGTCGAAAGGGGCGGGTTCGGCGGCGATGCCCTCGGCGCCAAGCTGCGCCACGAAACTCTCCAGCGCCGCGCCGTCGCGGCCATTGACGATCAGCCGTGCCCCCGCCGATCCCAGGGCGCGGCACATCGCCTGCCCGAGATGGCCGCGGGCAGCGGAAATGAAGGCGGTCTTACCGTCGAGCCGAAACAAGCGGAACTCCTGCCGGAGGAAGCTGGCACCGCAGGGTAAACAAGTGTTTACGATGTTGCCGGAGCAATTTGCTGCACTGCACAATCGCCGAAATGAGAGGGCCGGGCCATGTTGGAAACATCGCCCCGCCACACTAAAGTTGCAAACCGCGCTAAATTAGGCGAATGGCTTCGCCTGCCTGCCACCTCTGAAGGACGTAATTCCATGACCGTCACGAAATCCCGCGCCCTGCTGGCCGCCCTGATGCTGGCCGCCGCTCCCCTGGCGATGACCGCCGCCCATGCCCAGGACGACGCCAAAGGCCGCGATGTCAGCACCGGCGGCGACGGCAGCCGCTTCCAGCGCCCCACCCAGGCCAAGGCCCAAGCCGCCAACACTTTGAGTTCGGAGGTCCGCAACGCACTGGGTACCGCTCAGGACGCCATAGCCGCGAAGAAGTGGCCGGATGCGATCGCCGCCGGCAAGAAGGGTCTCGCTGCCTCCAAGACCGACTATGAAAAATTCACCTCCAACCAGATTCTGGCCAACGTCTATATCAGCAGCGGCGACCAGGCTGGCGCGGACGAGCCCGCCGAGGCCGCCGCCGACGTTCCCAGGGACGCGATTCCGGCGGAATATCAGCAGAGCACTTACTACCTCGCCGCCGCCCTGGCGCTGAACGCCAAGCACAATGACAAGGCGATCGTCTACGCCAAGGCGTTGCAGGCGATCAACGCCACGGATGCGCGCAGCCAGGACGTAATCGGCCGGGCTTATTATGCCAGCGGCGATCCCGGCGCCGTCGCTTTTTTCCAGAAGCAGATCGACACCGCCGCCGCCACCGGCAAGGCGCCCAGCCAGAACGCCCTGCAGATGCTGATGGCCGCCCAGATCAATGCCAAAGACGAGGCGGGCGCCGAAAAAACCATGCTGCAGCAGGTGCTCTATTTCAACGACAAGAAGGACTGGGAGCAGATCATCGACGTCACCATGTCGACCAACGGCGTGCGCGACATCGACGCGGTGATGCTGGGCCGGCTGCTCTTCGTCTCCGGCGCCAATATCAGCAAGGAGAACGCCCAGCTGATCGGCGAGACCACCCAGAAGATGGCGCTTTACGGCGACGCCCAGGCCGCCCAGGCCAAGGGCGCGACGCTGCAGCTCGACGCCTCACGCGTTGCCGCCGACAAGGCCTCGCTGCCGCAACAGGTCCAGATGGCCGGCGGCCAGAACGGGCTGTTCAGCGTCAAGCTCGCCGAGGCCCAATACGGCTATGGCATGTATGCCGAGGCCGAGGCTTCGGCCCGCCTCGCCCTGAGCAAGGGCGGCGCCGACGCTTCCGAGGCCCAGTTGCTGATCGGCATGTCGCAGGTGATGGCGGGCAAATATGCCGACGGCATCGCCAGCCTGGGCCAGGTGAAGGGCGGCGGCCCGGTGACGCCGCACGTCGCCGACCTCTGGATCGCCTATGCCAAGATCAAGGGCGGTCTGGTTCCCGGCGCCCAGGCCGCGGCGCGGTAAGCGGATTCTTTCCGGGGCGCGACCGTAATAGCGGCGCGCCCCGCTTTCCTGAGCGGGCGGCATGACACTGGTCCTGGGCTTTGCGCCCTTCATCCTGTTCGCCGTGCTGTCACGGCTCTCCACCGACCTGGCGCTGTGGGCCGCGTTCGCCGCCGCCTTCGTCGTCACCATCCGCGATTTTGTCGAAAGCCCTTCGCTGCGCCTGCTCGATGTTGGCAATCTGGCGCTGTTCGGGGTGCTGGCGCTGGCCCGCTTCCTGGCGCCGGGCTTGCCGCTGGTGACGGTGCGGGCGCTGGCGGAACTTTTCCTTTTCCTGCTGCTAGCGGCCTCGCTGGTGCGCAAGCAGCCCTTTTCCCTGCAATATGCCCATGTCACGGCAGAGGAACGAACCGCGCCGCTCTTCATGCGCGTCAACATCGTGATTTCCGGCATCTGGGCGGCCGCCTTCGCCGCCATGGCGGCGATGGATCTGCTGCTGGTCTTCATCGCCACCCTGCCGCTCTGGCCCGCCATCGCCGTCTCGGTGGCCGCCTTCGCCATCGCCATTACCTTCACCCTGCGCTATCCGGCCTATGCCGCCGCGCATCGCCGCTGACGGGCGGGGGCTTTTGCATTAGGGTTCGCGGCGCCCGCGGAGAATTCCCATGAAAGACGCCGTGATTGTCTCCACCGCCCGAACCGGCCTGGCCAAATCGGTGCGCGGCGGCTTCAACGATACCCATGGCGCGGTGCTGGGCGGCCATGCCGTCAAGCATGCCATCGCCCGCGCCGGGATCGATGCCGCCGAAGTGGAAGATGTGGCGATGGGCTGCGGCTTTCCCGAAGGCGCCACCGGCAACAACATCGCCCGCGAAAGCGCGATCTGGGCGGGCTGCCCGGTTTCCACCGCCGGCGTCACCATCAACCGCTATTGCTCCTCCGGCCTCAACGCCATCGCCTATGCCGCCGGCCAGATCATCACCGGCAATGCCGACATGCTGGTGGGGGCGGGCGTGGAATCCATTTCGCTGGTGCAGATGGGCGGCATCAACCTCAGGCATTTCACCGAGGAGCATCTGCTTGCCGTCAAGCCCGCGCTGTGGATGACGATGATCGAAACTGCCGAGATTGTGGCCGAGCGCTATGGCATCAGCCGCGAGCGCCAGGACCAGTATGCCCTGCAAAGCCAGCAGCGCACCGCGGCGGCGCAGGCGGCCGGAAAATACAAGGACGAGATCGTCCCGCTGACCACGAAGATGAAAAAGATCGACAAGGCGACGGGCGCCGAAAGCGTCGTCGAAATCACGGTCGATCATGACGAATGCAACCGCCCCGACACCACCCTGGAAGGTCTGGCGGCGCTGAAGCCGGTGCATGCCGGCGGCCAGCAGGTTGCCCAGGGCAAATACGTCACCGCCGGCAATTCTTCGCAATTCTCCGATGGCGCCAGCGCCTGTGTGCTGATGAACGGCGAGATGGCGGCGAAGAAGAACCTCAAGCCGATGGGCCTGTTTCGCGGCTTCGCGGTGGCGGGCGTCGAGCCGGACGAAATGGGCGTCGGCCCGATCAAGGCGGTGCCGAAACTGCTGTCCCGTCACGGCTTGAAAGTGGACGATATCGACCTGTGGGAGTTGAACGAGGCTTTCGCCAGCCAGACCGTCTATTGCATGGATCAGTTGGGTCTTGACCCCGCAAAAACCAACGTCAATGGCGGCGCCATCTCCATCGGCCATCCCTACGGCATGACCGGGGCGCGCTGCGCCGGCCATCTCCTGATCGAGGGCCGGCGTCGCGGCGCCAAGCTGGGCGTCGTCACCATGTGCATTGGCGGTGGCATGGGCGCGGCGGGACTGTTCGAGATCCTGCCCTGAGCATGAAACAGCTTTTCGCGTTCGCCCTGACGGCCTTGTTGCTTACCGGCTGCGCCACCGTCGAGCAGGTGAAGCAGTCGGTCGGCCTTTCCACGCCGCCGACGCCCGCCGCCGCCGCTTATGTGCCGCCGGCACCACCGCCCGATCCCAGGACCCAGATGGCGGAACTGGAAACGCGGCTGTCGGTGCTGGTGGACGAAACGAGGCGCAAGCTGGATGCCAAGGCCAAGCCGCTGCAACTGGATGCCGAACTGGTCAAGATCGCCCGCGCCCGCGCCCGCGATATGGCGGAGAAGAATTATCTCGCCCATGACGCACCCAATGGCGATACCTCCGCCACCCTGCTGATGGCGGAAGATGCGCAATATCAGGGCCTGCTGGGCGAGAATCTGGCGGCGCAGTACTATCGGCCGGAAAGCGGCGTCGATCCCAAGACCTTCGCCGAGCGCTTCCTCGCCACCTGGATGGACAGCCCCGCCCATCGCGACAATCTCACCTTCGCCGACTATGACCGCACCGGCGTCGGCGCGGCAGTGAATGGCGACACCGTCTATGTCGCACTGCTTTTTTCCACCACCACGCGGGCCAACGGCTCCGGCCAGGTCGCCACCTTCGATAGCCCCAAGGCGGCGAAGGACGCCCCGCCCGCGCCGGCGCCGGTTCCGTTGCGCGGGGCCGCTCACTAACCTGGCTTGGCCGCCAGGCTCGCCCGGTAACTTCCGATTAAGACCGTCGGGCGAACTATCTGTGCATGGTTGAGCCTTGATCCGCCCTAACCGTGGCTTGGGAAACGACAATTCCTTTACACAATATCTAGGCCCCGGTACTTTGTTTGGTGGGCGTGTGGTGCCAGTGAGTCGAAATGCGCGCAGAGCTACCCTGGAATGTGGCAGGCATCCCGCCTGAAGCCCGGGAAGCCGCGAGAGCCGCTGCCCGCCGGGAAGGTCTGTCGGTCGGGGAATGGCTTACCCGCCGGATTTTGCGCAGTTTTTCGGACTTTGGCGACGAAATGGGGAGCGGGGCCGCCCCCTTTAGCGCCCCGCCTTCCGGCTATGGCGGCGCCCCCCTGGACAGCTGGGGCCTGCCCCAATCCTCCAACGCCCGCCGCGACTCCGAGGAGATGCTGGCGCGGGTAAGCCGCAGCGAAACCGAATCAACCGACTCCTGGCGCCGGATCGAGGAGCAACTCAGGGGCGTCGGCCGCCGCCTGGACTCCTCCGAGCGCAGCCAGTCCGAGAATAACCGCGTCCTTTCCCGCACCGCGGCGGAGATGAACGTCACCGCCCGCGAGCAGTCCCAGGCCTTCGACCAGGTCAGCCATACCATCGTGGCGATCAACGAGCGGCTGGAACGGCTGGAGCGCGAGCGCGCCAACGACGGCATCAAGGACGCGGTCAAGGCGCTGCACCAGGGCCTGTCGCGCCTGGCCGACCAGATCGGCCAGACCGCCACCCAATCGGCCGCCCAGGTCACCGCCGTCACCCAGAATATCGACCAGCTTGCCTACAAGCTTGGCCAGGCCCGCGAAGATGCCGAGCATGGCGACAGCCAGCTTGCCGAGCGCATCGTCCAGGTCGACAACCGCGTCGCCGGGGCGGAAAAGACCATCCAGTTCGCCACCAACGCCATCGATCATGCGCTGGAGAAGCTGGAAGGCCAGACCCAGCAGCGCGCCAACGACCAGGTGGAATGGCAGCGCCGCGCCGGCCAGACCGAGGAAGCGCTGCAGCGGCTGGAAGACTCGGTCATCCGGCTGGAGCACAGCGGCAACGACAAGGGCCTGGAACGCCGCCTGGATGGCATCGAAGACAGCCTGCACGGCCTGATGGCGCGGCTGGAAAACTATGACCCGGCCGCGCCGCTGGAAGAGACCATGCGCGCGCTCACCCGCCGCCTGGAGGCAACGGAAAGACACCAGGCCGAGCTGGTGAACGAGATGCGGGCCAACATCATGGCCGCGCCTTCCGAGGCCGCCTCTGCCTTCAGCAAGATACCCGTCTTCGAAGCTCCGCCCCTGGCCGAGCCGCCGCCCACACCGGAGATGGAGGCCAACGCCTTCCTGCCGCCCTATGGCGTCGACACTTTCGCGCCGGAAGCCTTCGCCAACGGCGAGTTCACCGAGACGCAAGACGCCGAAAGCGATGACCCCTTCGCGCCGCTGAGCGGCATGGTGGAGGAACCGGCGGAAGAGAATTTCCTTGCCGCCGCGCGCCGCTCCGCCCGCGAAGCCGCCGAGAAGAACGCGGTGGAAAAGACGAGCCGCTTCTCATGGAAGCGCCGCGCCGCCGCCGAGGAAGGCCGGAAGTCCAAACTGCTGCCGACCCTGATGGTGATGGCCGGTGTCGCCGCCCTGGCGATCGGCGCCGCCCTGGTCAGCAGCCGGTTGCAGCATCCCGCGCACCCGCCCGCCGCCGTTCAGCCTTCGTCCGAGGGCGGCCAGCCCTTCGCGCCGGCGCCCCAGGTCGGTATACCGGACGGCCAGCCGGAGCAGCAGGCGGCAGAACCCAATACCGCCAACGGCCCGCCGCCCTCCAACGCGGCCAGGCCGCAGGCCGCTGGCGCCCCGGCGCAAGTCGCCACGACCCAGCCGCCGGCCCCCGCCAAGGGCGCGCCGCCGACGCTGGAGCGCATCGCCCAGCTCGCCACCCAGGGCAATGCCACCGCCCAGACCATCATCGGCATCCGCGCTCAGGGCGGCGCCGACGGCAGCGCCGCCAATCCCGCCGAGGCCTTCAAATGGCTGACCCAGGCCGCGGCGCAGAACCAGGCCGTGGCGCAATACCGTCTCGGCACGCTCTATGAGCGCGGCCAGGGTGTCGCCGCCAATTCCGCCACCGCCGCCAGCTGGTATCTGAAGTCCGCCAACCAGGGTAACCGCCTGGCGATGTACAATCTCGCCGTGGCGCTGGCGAACAAGTCGCTGGGCCGCCAGGACCTGCCGGAAGCGGCGCGATGGTTCTCCAAGGCGGCGTCGGTGGGCCTCTTGGACGCCGAGTTCAACCTGGCGGTGCTCTATGAGCGCGGCGACGGCGTGCCGCAAAACCTGATCGACGCCTATAAATGGTACCTGATCGCGGCGGCGGCGGGCGACAATGGCGCGCAGCAGCGCGCGGATGTTCTGGGCAAGCAGCTTTCCGACGCCGACCGCACCGCGGCAGTGAAATCGGCGCAGGCCTTCAAACCACAGCCGCTGAACCGCGCCGCGAACGTGCCGCCCGAAGCTGCCGATCTGGCCGGTCAGTAAATCCCGATAAAACCTATCGCCACGCGGGTTGACCGCTTGGTGAGGCGCGCGCATCTTGCGACGAGATGGAAATTTATCTGCCCATCGCAGAGATGTCGGTCCACTGGATATACGTTGTGGGCCTGGGACTGAGCGTGGGGTTTCTTTCCGGCCTGTTCGGCGTCGGCGGCGGCTTCCTGTTGACGCCGCTGCTGGTGTTCTACGGCATTCCCTCCACCGTCGCGGTCGGCACCACGCTTTCTCATGTCACCGCCTCCTCGGTGTCGGGAGCGCTGGCGCAATGGCGCAAGCGCGCCATCGACTTCAAGATGGCCGCCGTGCTGATGGCAGGCGGGCTTGTGGGCACCGTTGCCGGCGTCTGGCTGTTCGCGCTGATGCGCCGCCAGGGCCAGATGGACCTGATCGTTTCGCTTTCCTATGTCCTGCTGCTGGGCACTGTCGGTACGCTGATGCTGAAGGAAAGCCTCGCCGCCCTGAAGGCGGCGCGCGGCGGGGTGGTGGCGCCGGCCAGGCCGATCAACCGGCCCTGGATCGCCGCCCTGCCCTTCAAGATGCGCTTCCGCCAGTCGCGTCTCTATCTCAGCGTGCTGCCGCCGCTGGTGATCGGTTTCGCGGTGGGCGTGCTGTCGGCGGTGATGGGCGTTGGCGGCGGCTTCGTGCTGGTGCCGGCGATGATCTACATCCTCAGGATGCCGACCAATGTGGTGTTGGGCACGTCCCTGACCCAGATCATCGGCATCACCGCCGTCACCACCATCCTGCAGGCCAGCAGCAATTATACGGTGGACGTGGTGTTGGCCTTCTTCCTGGTGATCGGCGGCGTGGTGGGGGCGCAGCTGGGGGTGCGCGCCGGGGCCCGGCTGCGCGGTGAGCAGTTGCGCTTCCTGCTGGCGGTGCTGGTGCTGGTGGTTGCCTCTCGGCTGGCCTGGGGCCTAGTGGCGCATCCGCAGGATATTTATTCCACGGAGCTGGGACACTGATGCGGCGCGTTCTCTTTGCCCTGCTGCTGACCACTTTGCCGGCAGGCGCCGCCGAAGACATTGTCTCGGGTCTCAGCCAGGATCAGATCGAGATCAATTCCAGCTATGCCGGCGGCGAGATCATGGTCTTCGGCACCATTGAGCGGCCGGCCGGGCCTTCGGGCCGCGACATCGTGGTGGTGGTGCGCGGGCCGGACACGGCGGTGACGGTGCGGCGGCGCGACCGCGTCGCCGGGGTCTGGATCAACCGCGACGCCGCGCAATTCAACACCATGCCGGCCTTCTATTTTCTCGCCAGCACCAGGCCGCTAAGCGCAATAGCCGATAGCGAGACGCTGGACAGCTATGGCCTGGGGGCCATGCACCTGAAACCTGCCGCCATTGTCAGCCATCACGATCCCCTGCCCTTCCGCCAGGCGGCGGTGCGGCAACTGACGGCGCAGCATCTCTATACCGAATCGCCGGGCGCCATAGATTTCCACAGCGAGAATCTGTTCAAGACCGTGGTGCCGATCCCCGCTTCGGTGGCGCGCGGGCAATACACGGTCGAAGTCTATCTCTTCCGCAACGGCGATGTCGAAAGCGTGCAGTCCACGCCGTTCTTCATTGACCAGACCGGGCTGGAGCGGCGGCTCTACAATTTCGCCCATAACAATGCGCTGGGTTACGGCCTGCTGGCGGTGTTCATGTCGCTGCTGTTCGGCTGGGCGACCAGTGTCTTGATGCGGCGGCCGGGCGACTGACTTTGAGCGCGCATCGCCTCACGCCGGGGATTTTGGTTCGATGGCCAGGAGCGTCGCGCGCAGCGTGCGTACAGCACGTGAGCGCGCGCGACGCCGCCAGCGGCCAAAAGACCCGCGTTAGGCGGTGCGTCGCTGCGCTACGGCGTAGACGCGGCGGCTGCCCAGCATGTAGGCGTGATAGGAACCGCTGAACAATCTGACGATCGCCTCTTCGTGCACATCCAGGCCGCCGGCATAGGCGCCGAAAGCCGGAAGCACCAGACGCAGTCCATCGGAAACGAAGCAGCGACGGCGCACGCTGCGGCCCCACTTGGCGGCGGTGGCGCAGGGATGCAGATGCCCCGCCATCTCGCCCAGATGCAATACGGCATGAGGTTCATGCCGCAGCGTCAGTCCGCCCAGCGCGATTTCCCGCATCACCTTGCCGCCGGCCCAGGCCGGCGGCCTGGGATCGTGATTGCCCGCGATCCAGAGAAATTCCGCCGACGCGCCCAGCGTTTCGATCAGGCCGCGTTCTTCCGTCCCGATACGTCCATCCGCTTCCTGATCGTGAAAGGAATCCCCGAGGGCGATGATGGTGGCTGGGCGGTGGCGGCTTACCGCCTCCGCCAGCTTCAACAAGGTGGCGCGGCTGTCATAGGGCGGCAGCAACTGGCCGGAACGGGCATAAGACGAGCCCTTCTCCAGATGCATGTCGGCCACCACTAGCGCGCGGACAGCGGGCAGGAAGGCCGCGCCGCTGGCGTCCAGCAGCACGCGCTCGCCATTCACTTCGACAATCACATCACTCCACACGCATCGCGTCCCGAATCAAGGCGTCTTCATTTTCCTGCAGGATATCCTCGTCCACCGCACCCGCCACCATGTGTTTGTCGATTTCCAGCAGGGCGGGAACCGCCAGGGGCGAAACCCGGTCCAGCTTCCGCGTGACGATGCGGCCCCTGACGCGGGCCAGCATATCCGAGAGCCGGGTGATGTCGAGCAGGCCGGTTCCGGCGTCGGCATAGGTGGCGCGCAGCAGCACATGGTCCGGCTCATGCGCCCTGAGCACGTCATAAATCAGGTCGGTGGAAAATGTTACCTGCCGGCCAGACTTTTCCTGGTTGGGAAAGCGGCGCTGGATCAGCCCGGCGATGATGGCGCAATTGCGGAAGGTGCGCTTGTAGAGATTGGACTCGGCCAGCCAAGCGTCAAGATCGTCACCCAGCATGTCCTGGCCGAACAGGTCATCCATTTTCGCCCCGCTCATATCGCGCGCCGCCCAGACACAGAGGGCATATTCATTGGCGACGAAGCCCAGCGGGCGGAAATTGCCCCGCTCCAGCCGCCGCGTCAGCAGCATCCCCAAAGTCTGGTGCGCCAACCGTCCTTCGAAAGGATAGCAGCAGAGATAGTGCCGCTTGGCGCGCGGGAAGGTCTCGATCAGCAACTGTCCCGGCAGCGGAATGACGCTACGCGCTTCCTGGATCGCCAGCCATTCCTGCACCGGGCCGGGCAATTCCTGCCAGGCGCGCGGATTGGAAACCATTTCGCGCACCCGCTGGGCCAAAAAGGTGGAAAGCGGGAACTTGCCGCCATTGTAGCTGGGGATCTGCGCTTGCGGATCGGTGGCGCGGGTGACATAGGCGGCATCCTCGCGCAGGCCTTCGAAGCGCAGCACGTCGCCAGCGAAGACGAAAGTGTCGCCCACCGAAAGCTGTTCGATGAAATATTCCTCCAACTCGCCCAGCTTGCGCCCGCCTCCGCCTGCCGGGCGGCCTTTGCCCTGCAGCTTGATCGCCACCATCGGGTCTTCGACAATGACGCCGGCATTGAGGCGGTATTGCTGAGCCAGGCGCGGATGGGCAAGACGAAGCTTTCCATCCGGGGTTGGCAGCAACTTGGCATAGCGGTCATAGGCGCGCAGGGCGTAACCGCCGGTGGCGACAAAATCCACCACGGCGTCGAAATCGGCACGGCTCAGCGCGGCGTAAGACGCGGCGGAACGCACTTCTTCATACAGCGCCGCCGGGTCGAACGGCGCGGCGCAGGCCGTGCCCAGGATATGCTGCGCCAGGACATCCAGCCCGCCGGCGCGCGGGCGCTCGCCATCCAGTTCTCCTGCCAGCACCGCCGCCCTGGCGGCATGGCATTCCAGCACCTCGAAGCGGTTGGCCGGCACCAGCAGCGCCTGTGAAGGCTCGTCCAGCCGGTGATTGGCGCGGCCGATGCGCTGCACCAGCCGGGCAGCGCCCTTGGGCGCGCCGATGCAGATCACCTTGTCCACCGTGCCCCAGTCGATGCCGAGGTCCAGTGTCGAGGTCGCCACCACTGCCCGCAGCGCCCCGCGCGTCATGGCCGCCTCGACCTTGCGGCGCTGCTCCGGCGCCAGCGAGCCGTGATGCAGGGCGATGGGCAGATTGTCGTCATTGATGCGCCACAGCTCCTGGAAGGTACGCTCGGCCTGGCTGCGGGTGTTGACGAAGATCAGGGCGGTGGTGGCGGTCCTGATCGCCGCCATCACATCGCCCATGGCGTGACGGGCGAGATGCCCCGCCCAGGGGACATATTCCTCGGATGCCGAGATCTCGATCTCCGGCTTCGCGCCGCCCGCCGCCAGCACCAGTTCGGACAGGCGTTCACCACCCACCTGTGGCACCAGGAAACGTTGCAGCGGCGCAGGGTCTTTGACCGTGGCCGACAGCCCGACGCGGCGATGACCGGGCGCCAGGGTGGACAGCCGCGCCAGGCCCAGCGCCAGCAGATCGCCGCGTTTGGAATTTTGCAGCGCATGCAATTCGTCCAGCACCACTGTCCTGAGGTTTTCGAACATCTGCGGCGCGCGTGGATGCGCCAGCAGCAGCGACAACTGCTCGGGCGTGGTCAGCAGGATATCGGGCGGGGCGTGGCGCTGGCGCTGGCGGCGCGCCAGCGGCGTATCGCCGGTGCGGGTTTCAATGCGGATATCAAGGCTCATCTCGGCCGCCGGCGCTTCCAGATTGCGGGCGACGTCCACCGCCAATGCCTTGAGCGGAGAGATATAGAGTGTGTGCAAAGTGGCTTTGCGCGCCCGTTTCGGCTTGCCCGCCAAATCAATCAGCGACGGCAGAAAGCCCGCCAGGGTCTTGCCGCCGCCGGTCGGCGCTACCAGCAGCACGCTTTCGCCGGCCTGGGCATGCGCCACCAGCGCCAGCTGATGCGGGCGCGGCTGCCAGTCGCGGGCGGCAAACCAGTTCTGGAACAGCGGCGGCAGCATTTCTCAGGCCCGGAAAAAATCCGCCACGGCATTGCGAGTTTTCTGGTCGCCCACCGCCGTATTGTGGTCACGCGCCGGCACGGTGACGGCGCGGCCATGGCGGAACTGCGCCGCCAACCCATCCGGCGGTCCGGCGATATCGTCCTTGTCGCCGCACACCACCAGCACCTGCTGCGTGATCTGTGCCAAGGTTTCGGACGGCAGGCGCGGCGACATCGCCCGCATGCAGGCGGCGAGCGCGAAGCGGTCCTTGCCCGGCTGCTCGGCGAATTTGCGGAACATGATGGCGCGCTTATCGGTGAGACCGGAAGGATCGTCCGTTTCCAGCGCTTCGGCCAAGGTATCGCGGGCGCCGGGACCGCTGATGCGGGGCCCCGCGAGGTAATATTCGCCCACGCCGCCTAGCGCGAGCTTGAGTACGCGCTGCGGATGGACGGCGGTAAAGCGCAACCCGATAAAGCCGCCCATGGAGTAACCACTGTAATACGCAGCAGCGATGCCGGCTGCGTCCATCACCGCCGCCACGTCTTGCGCCATGCGATCATGGCCATAAAGGATGGCGTCGTGCGGCTTGCCGCTTTCGCCATGGCCGCGGCAGTCCATCGCCAGGATGGCGAATCCCGCCTCGGTCAAACTCGAATACCAGCCGGTGGATTTCCAGTTCTGGCCGCGGCTGGAGCCGAAGCCATGCACCAGGATCACCGGCGGCCCACCGGCCACGCCCGCACGCTCAAAGGCGAGCTTTACGCCGTCGGAAGCGGTGACGAATTCGGTTGTCATGGCGGCTGCGGCCCTTATGCTCAAGCCCATGCGATTATGGCTTGGCATCGCTGCGGTCAATGGGGCGCTCGCTGTCCTGGCGGGGGCTTCCGCCGCCCATGCCCTGCGGGCGCATCTGGCGCCCGACATGCTGGCGGTTTGGGAGACAGGCGCGCGCTATCACATGTATGGCGCACTGGCGATGGGATTGGCGGCGCTGGCCGGAAGCCGCCTCTCGCCCGCCTTTTTTCTCACCGGCATCCTGCTGTTCTCCGGCTCGCTTTATGCCCTGGCGCTGGGCGGTCCTTACTGGCTGGGCCCGGTGACGCCTTTCGGTGGCTGCCTCCTGATCGCCGGCTTCATTTGCCTGGCGATTTCTTCCTTCCGGAAGGCCGCTTAGGGTTCCAGACGAAGGCGGCTCCCGCCATGCCGTCATCATTGGGGATCAGGCTGGCGTGCCTGGGCAGCTTGAAGTCGATGCGGTTGGCGTTGCCGCCGCCGACATAGAGGTGGTCGTAGTTGAAGACCGTCTCCAGGATTTCGAAGGTCTTCTTCACCCGCCGGACCCATTTCCCGTGGCCGATGCGGCGGCGCTGGACCTCGCCGATCCAGGCGTCGAAATCATGTTTGTGATGCACCGGCACATGGGCAAATTCCAGATGTGGCAATAATTCGCCGTCATGGAACCACGCCGTGCCGAAGCCGGTGCCCAGCGTCACCACCAGTTCCAGCCCGTTGCCCTTGATCGCCGCCAAGCCCTGGACATCGGCGTCATTGATCAGCCGGGCCGGCTTGCCCAGCGCCTTGGACAGCGCCTTTTCCAGCGGAAAACCGGCCCAGGCCTTGGTGCCGAGATTGGGCGCGGTATGGACCACGCCGCGTTTGATGTAACCGGGAAAGCCGATGGTGACGGCGTCATAATCCTCGAAGGGCTTCACCATCTTGACCAGCAGTTTCATCATCTGCCTCGGCGGGCAATGATGCGGCGTCGGCACGCGCAGCCGCTCGCTGAGAAAGCGGCCCTTGGCATCCACCAACGCCGCCTTCAGGCCGGTGCCGCCAATGTCGAACGCCAAGATGCGCCGGGTGCGCGCCATCAGAAGCCATAGCCTCCGTCATCGGCGCCTGCCGCTGCCGCGTCCGCCAGCCAGATCACTTCGCCTTGCGGTGCAAGCGCGCCCGCGGGCAGGGCGCCGCCGCGCGCCTGCGCCAGGGCATCGCGCTTGGCCGCGCCGGAAACCAGGAAAAGAATGGTCTGGCTGGCGTCCAGCGCCGGATAGGTCAGAGTGATGCGCGGCTCGCCGCGCCCTTGCGGCACCGCTGCCGCCCATTTTTTCCGTTCCTGCAACACCGGCTGACCCGGCAAAAGCGAGGCGGTATGGCCGTCCTCGCCCAGGCCCAGCAGCGTCAGGTGGAACAGCGGCACGCCCGCTTCCAGTTCGCCCGCGCCATATTGCTGGCGCAGCATCTCGTCATAGCGGGCGGCGGCGCTTTGCGGCGTGTCGTCGGTGGGGATAGCGAAGAACTTGCGCGGCTGCACTTTGTCGCCCGCCAACAACGTCTCGCGCACCATGCGATAGTTGCTGTCCGGATGGTCGGGCGGCACGAAGCGCTCGTCACTCAGGAAGATTTCAATGCAAGGCCAGTCAATCTCATTGCTCCGCGCGAGCAGAAGGTTGGTGGCGATCGGCGTGCTGCCGCCTGACAGCACCAGGCGGAATGGCGCCACGCAGCCTCGGCTCTTTTCCGCGACGATCTGCGCCGCCCGCGCCGCCAGCGCCTCGGCGTCCTTCACCACTTCCAGCCTGCCTTCGATGCCGCTCACGGATTGGATTCTTTGCTCATCGGCTTGATCTCGCCTTCCTTGTGGCCGCCAAAGGCGTGGCGCATGGCGGAGAGCATCTGGTCGCCGAAATTCTTCTCCACCCGCGAGCGGAAGCGAGCGAACAGCGAAGCCGCCAGCACCGGCACCGCCACAGCTTCCTCCACCGCCGCGTCGATGGTCCAGCGGCCTTCGCCGCTGTCGGCCACCTTGCCGCCGAACTCTTCCAGAGACGGCGAATGGGCCAGCGCCGTGGCGGTAAGATCCAGCAGCCACGAGGAGACCACGCTGCCGCGTCGCCAGAGTTCAGCGATGTCGGGCAGGTCGAGCGCGAAACGCTGATCCTCCGGCAACTCGGACGAGTTCTTGCCGCGCAGCACATCGAAACCTTCGGCATAGGCCTGCATCAGGCCGTATTCGATGCCGTTATGCACCATTTTGACGAAATGGCCGCTGCCGGCGGGGCCGCAATGCATATAGCCCTGTTCGACGCGAGGATCGCGGCCCTCGCGGCCCGGCGTTTTCTCCACCGTTCCGCTGCCCGGCGCCAGGGCGGCGAAGATAGGATCAAGCCGATCCACCGCCGCCTTGTCGCCGCCGATCATCATGCAATAGCCGCGCTCCAGCCCCCAGACGCCGCCGGAGGTGCCGCAATCGACATACGTGATGCCCTTGGAAGCCAGCGCCTTGGCCCGGCGGATATCATCCTTGTAGAAGGTGTTGCCGCCATCGATGACGGTGTCGCCCGCTTTCAGCAGCTGTGCCAGATGGGCGATGGTCTCCTCGGTGATGCGGCCCGCCGGAAGCATTACCCAGACGGCGCGGGGCGGGGCCAGCGCCGTCACCAGGGCGGCCAGGTCGGCCGCCGCTGCGGCGCCTTCCAGCGCCTTGACCGCTTCGGGCGAGGCGTCGAAGCCCACAATCTGATGCCCGGCCTTCATCAGACGGCGGCCGATATTGGCCCCCATCCGCCCCAGGCCGACAATTCCAAGCTGCATGTCCTTCTCCGCTGGCTTGTGGGGCGAATCCGCGAGGGAGTATGCCCCGCCCCGCCTTTCCCGGAAACGTAACGCAGGGCAGGCCGTTCCGGCCGGGAAAAGGGGCAAAAATGGTTGCTTTTAACCCCCCGCGCAGCCAGTTTCCCCGGACGGACTCAGGGGACCGTTTTTCAGCATGGATGAGGATTTTCGTAAAGCCGCGCTGGACTATCACAAGAGCCCCCGGCCGGGAAAATTGTCGGTCGAGCCGACCAAGCGCATGGCCAACCAGCGCGATCTGGCGCTGGCCTATTCCCCCGGCGTCGCCGCGCCCTGCCTGGAGATCGCGGCCAACCCCGCCGCCGCCCGCGACTATACCGCCCGCTCCAACCTGGTGGCGGTGATCACCAACGGCACCGCCGTGCTGGGGCTAGGCAATATCGGCCCGCTCGCCTCCAAGCCGGTGATGGAAGGCAAGGCGGTGCTGTTCAAGAAATTCGCCGGCATCGACGTTTTCGACCTGGAAATCGACGCCCTGGAAGTGGATCGCTTCGTCGATATCGTGGCGTCGCTGGAGCCGACTTTCGGCGGCATCAACCTGGAAGACATCAAGGCGCCGGAATGCTTCATCATCGAGAAGAAGCTGCGGGATCGGATGAAGATTCCGGTCTTCCATGATGACCAGCACGGCACCGCCATTGTCTGCGCCGCCGCCATCCGCAACGGCCTAGTGCTGCAGGGCAAGGAACTTGGCGACATCAAGCTGGTCACCTCCGGCGCGGGCGCGGCGGCGCTGGCCTGTGTCGACCTGCTGGTCGAGATGGGCCTGCCGGTGGCCAACGTCACCCTCACCGACATCAAGGGCGTGGTCTATGAGGGACGCGGCGATGAGATGTCGCCCAACATGGCGCGCTACGCGCGCAAGACCGACGCGCGCAAGCTCAGCGAAGTGCTGGCGGGGGCGGATGTCTTTCTCGGCCTCTCGGCCCCGAACGTGCTCAAGCCGGAATGGCTGGGGCAGATGGCGGCCAAGCCGATCATCATGGCCCTGGCCAATCCCGATCCGGAAATCCTGCCCGACGCCGCGCGCAAGGCCCGGCCTGACGCGGTGATCGCCACCGGCCGCAGCGACTTTGCCAACCAGGTCAACAACGTCCTCTGCTTTCCCTTCGTCTTCCGCGGCGCCCTGGACGTGGACGCCACCACCATCAACGAGGCGATGAAGGTGGCGGCGGTCGAAGCCATCGCCTCCCTCGCCCGCGCCGAAGCTTCCGATGTGGTGGCCCAGGCCTATGGCGGCGCCATGAGCGGCTTCGGCCCGGACTATATAATTCCGAAGCCTTTCGATCCCCGCCTGATCCTCTCCATCGCCCCGGCCGTGGCGAAAGCGGCGATGGACACCGGCGTGGCGCGGCGGCCGATTGCGGATTTCGACGCCTATCAGCGCGAACTGGAGAAATTCGTCTATCGCTCGGGCCAGCTGATGCGGCCGGTGTTCGAGCTGGCGCGGCGCAATCCGCGCAAGGTCGCCTATGCCGAGGGCGAAGACCCGCGCGTGCTGCGCGCGGTGCAGACGGTGGTGGATGAAGGCCTGGCCCATCCGATCCTGATCGGCAGCCGTCCGGTGATCATCGAAACCAGCAAGCAGCTTGGCCTCAGGCTGGATTTCAACAAACAGGTCCGCATCGTCGATCCGGCACAGGACCAGGAAATCATGACGCCCCTGACCGAACGCTACCAGCATCTGGTCGAGCGCAAGGGGATCCCGCCGGAAGCCGCCCGGCGCTGGATGCGCAGCCGCCGCGCCGTCCCTGCCGCCATGCTGCTGGCCGACGGCCAAGTCGATGCCGCGCTGTGCGGGGGCCTGGGGGCCTGGACGCGGCAGTTCGGCTATACTAGGCCGATCATTCCGATGAGCCCCGGCGTCAGCCGCTTCTATTCGCTGTCGGCCCTGATCCTGCCCAAGGGCGCGCTGTTCTTCTGCGACACCCATGTCAATGTCGATCCCACCGCCGAGCAGATCGCGGAGATGACGGTGCTGGCGGCAAAAGAAGTCGCCCGCTTCGGACTGACGCCCAAGGCAGCGCTGCTGTCGCATTCCAGCTTCGGCACCTCGGCCTCGCCTTCGGCGCACAAGATGCGCGACGCTCTCGCCATCCTGCGCAAGAACGCGCCGGGGCTGGAAGCCGATGGCGAGATGCATGCCGACGCGGCGCTAAGCGAAATCCTGCGCAGCCGGCTGGTCTCGTCCAGCCCCCTCACCGGCTCGGCCAATCTGCTGGTCATGCCCAGCCTGGATGCGGCCAACATCGCCCTGACGCTGCTCTCGGCAGCGACGGAAGCGCTGCTGGTGGGACCGTTGCTGCTGGGCGCCTCCAAGCCGCTGCATGTCATGGTGTCGAGCGTCACGGCGCGCGGCATCGTCAACATGACCGCGCTGGCAGTGGCGCAGGCCGACCTTAATCGCGGCGCCGTCTGAAGGTGTCCATTGATGAGGCCATCGCCCTGCACCAGCAGGGAAGGCTGGCGGAAGCCGAGACTCTCTATCGCGGTGAACTGGTACGCGATCCCGGCACGTTCGCGCCATACTACCAGCTCGGCGTCCTTTGCATGCAGCAGAACCGCTTCGCCGAGGCGGTGGCATTCCTGCAGGATGCCCTGCGCCGGCGCGATGGCGACGTCGCCACCCTGATCAATCTCGGCATGGCGCTGCGCCATCTTGGCCGCCCGGCCGAGGCGTTGCCGCCGCTGGAACGCGCGGCGGCGGCCCGGTCCGATCTGGCGGAGGCCCATTACCAGCAGGCCGCCGCACTGCACGAACTGGGACGCGCGTTGGAAGCCGAAAAACCGGTGGCGCAGGCGCTGGCGCTCCAGCCCGGTTATGACAGGGCGCAGTTCCTGCACGGCCTGGTGCTGGGAGATCTCGGCCGGCCTGCGGAGGCACGCGCCGCATATGATCGCCTGCTGGCGAGCCATCCCGGCCATGTCGAGGCGCTGAACAATCGCGGCTTGCTGGCCTGGACCGCGGGCGACGCGGACGCCGCGCTTGCCGACATCAACCGCGCCCTAGCGCTCAAGCCGGGCCATGCGCCCGCGCTGACCAACCGGGCGCTGGTGCTGGGAGGCACCGGCCGCGCCGCCGCGGCGCTGGCCGATTACGACACACTGCTGGCGCAGGATCGCGGCAATGCCGAGACCTGGAACCAGCACGGCGCCATGCTGCGGGCGTTGGGGCGCGACCGCGAGGCGCTGGAAAGCTTCGGCCGCGCCGTCGCGCTGGAGCCGGATTTTGTCCCGGCCCTGATCAATCGCGGCTATCTGCGCTGGGTGATCGAAGAGCGTTATGACGCGGCCAAGGCCGACCTGACGCGGGCGCTGGCGCTGGCGCCGGAGCATCCCTGGCTGGAAGGCGAATTGTTCTACCTGAAAATGCAGGGCGCGGACTGGGACGGCTTCGCCGCGGGCCGCGCCTCGCTGACGGCGAAGGTGGCGGCGGGCAAGCAGGTGGTGCAGCCTTTCGCTTTCCAGGCGATCGCGGCCGATCCCGCCGTCCTGCGACAGGCGGCACGCACCTTCGCCGCGGCGGAGTTTGGCGCCCTGCCCCGGGCCTCCGCGCCCGCACCTGCAAGAAACGATGGCCGCATCCGTATCGGCTATGTCTCGGCCGATTTCCGTGAACAGGCCACCGCCTATCTGATGGCCGGGGTCTATGAGGCGCATGACCGGACGCAATTCGAGATCACCGCCTTCGACAATGGCTATGACGATTCAAGTCCGATGCGGGCGCGGCTGACGCGGACCTTCGACCGTTTCGTCCCCATCGCCGGCCTGTCCGATGCCGAAGCCGCCGCCGCGGTGCGCGCGGCGAACATCGACATACTGGTCAGCCTCAATGGCTATTTCGGCAAGCCGCGCATGGCGGTCTTCGCGCGGCGGCCGGCCCCGGTGCAGGTCAATTATCTCGGCTTCCCCGCCACATTGGGCGCGCCCACTATCGACTATATCATCGCCGACCGCATCGTGATCCCGGATGGCGAACAGCGCTTCTATGACGAAGCCGTGGTCTGGCTGCCCGACAGCTACCAGGCCAATGATTCAAAGCGGCCCCGGCCCGACCCGGCCCGCCGCGCCGAACACGGCCTGCCCGAAGACAAATTTGTTTTCTGCAACTTCAACCAGGGCTACAAGCTGGCGCCGGAGAGTTTCGCTCTCTGGATGCGTGTGCTGCGCCAATGCCCGGACAGCGTGCTCTGGCTGCTGCACCATTATGATGTCGCCCTTCCCCGTCTGCGCCGTGAAGCGGAGCGCGCGGGCGTGGCGGCGGAACGGCTGGTGTTCGCCCCGCTGGTGCCGCTGGAGCAGCATCTCTCGCGCCTGGCGCTGGCCGATCTTTTCCTCGACTCGCTGCCCTACAATGCCCACACCACAGGCAGCGACGCGCTATGGGCGGGGGTACCGCTGCTTACCCTGCGCGGCAGCGCCTTTCCCGGGCGGGTGGCGGCCAGCCTGCTCACGGCGGCGGGCCTGCCCGAACTGATCACGGAAACGGCGGCGGACTATGAGGCCCTGGCGCTGGCGTTGGCGGCGGACCGGGAGCGGCTGGCGAGCCTGCGCGCCCGGGTGGCACAAAACCGCGAAAACTGCGCGCTGTTCGACACCGCGCGCTTCACCTGCAATCTGGAAGCCGCCTATCGCGCCATGATGGCGCGGCTGCAGGCCGGTGAGAAGCCACAAGCCTTCGCTATTCCCTGAGCCTACTCGCCGCTGTGATAGAGACGGCGATAATACCAGTAGAGCGCGCTTCGGGCGGCGGGGCGCGCGGGGACGTCCAGGACCCGCGCGCGCGGCACGTCATAGGCGTTGTCCGGCGCCGCGTGCGGGACATCGGCATAATCCTCACGGCTTGCCGCCACGGGTTGCGGCGACGCTTGCATATCCGCCGGCGTGGCGGCGGCGAGCTGGGGCCGGGGCGGCGGCGCCTCGGCATAGGGAATGGCGGGAATCTCGCGCCGATCCGGTGCCACCGCATCGTCATTGCGGGCGACGCGCACCGGGGCGGCGGCCTGGACAAGCTGCGGCGCTTCGCAGGCAGTGATCGCCAGCAAAGGCTCGGCGGCGGCGGCCTGTAGCAGATCGCCGCTCGCGGCCAATGCGCGGAAATCGCCGCTGGTGGCGGCGCAGAAGGCGTTCTGGTCCGTGGCGGGGCCATGCGCCGCGACATTGGCGAGCCTGGTCTTGTAGGTGTCATAGCCAGCCTCGCCGCCATTGGCGATGAACCAGGCCTTGAGGTCGTCGTCGGAACGCTGCAGTTCTGCGCGATGGGCCAGCACGAAACGGTTGTAGTCGTCGGCGGCATGGCAGGCCAGGCCCGCCACCATCAGGCGCTGCTGCAGGGAGGCGATCTTCAGCGCCGCTTCGGCGCGCGGTCCGGCGCAGGCGGCGAAAGCGGTGTTGGCGGACAAGGCGAGGCAGAGGCTAGCGAGCGCAGTTTTCCGGATCATGGCTTTTCCCTTCGAGATCAATGGGCGGCGGCGAGTTCGGACGTGGCGCGGTCGCAGCGGCCGCTGGGCGGATCGGCTTTTTCGAGATGGGCGACGACCTCGCCGGCGCCGCCGGCGCAGGCGATCCAGCGGAAGCTGTGGTCAACGCCGCTCTCCGACAGGCTCTTGTCCGCCATCAGGGCGCCAAAGCCGCGCGCGGCGACGCTGCCGGAAGCGCCGCCCTTGGCGCAGCCGGCCAGATCATTTGCAGAGGGGCCCGCATCGGACGGCAGGCAATAGGCGAACTGCACCGCGAAATCGCAGGCGTTGCGGAAACCCCAACTCAACCCGTCGCTGTCCACCTTCAGGCAGCGCGAGGGATCGGAGCCGTCGGCCTTGGCCTCCTGCTTCATCCCCGGCAGCGAGGACCCCGCGGCGGGCGCCGGCACCATGTCGTCAATGGTATGGACCTGGCTGTCCTTCACCGTCACCGGCGTCAGCGCCGCCACTTTGATCGCCGGTGCCTGCGGCTTGGGCGGCGCGAAGGCGGTCTTGACCGCGCGCGGCTTGGGCGCGGGACGGCGATCGGACACCGGCGCACGCGGCGTGACTGTTATCGTTTCCGGCGCAGGGCCGATGGCGGCCGGCGCCAGCCCGCTGCAACCCGCCGTATCGGCGGTGGACGCGGCAAGGCCCAGGCGCGCGGCATAGTCAGCCAGAGCCGCCTTCTTCTCGCTTTCGCTGAAAACATGACCGTCGGGGTACCAGTTGCGGCAACTGGCATGGCCGCCGGCCGCCGCCGTCAGCACCATGGCGACGCCGCCTTCCGGCATGGCCGAAAGCGTTTCCATCCTGCCATCGGCATAATGCAGCTCGACGCCGCTGTCGGTGAGGCGAAAGAAGCCGGTGACGTTGGCGCCATGGCCGCCATCCTCGACCACCGTGCCCAGCCGGTCGGTCATGAAAGTGAAGGTGGTCTTTTGCGGCACGCCGCCCGGCGCGGTGAGCGCCATTTCGATGCCGCCTTCGATGGGGTTGAGGGCGACGGCCGAGCCGTCAACCGCTTTCAGCGCGATGCCCGACAGGGCGGCGAAGGGGCGCGCGGCGTCCGCGCTCCTCTCATCGGCCGTGAGCGCCGTGGTCTTCAGCGCCGGATCGGGTTTTGCGGCGGCATGATTTTCCGCCAGCCTGCCGTCCATGAACAGGCCGCTGACGATGCTGCCATCGGCGCGGCGCAGCTCACCTTCGCCGTTCGGCAAATCGTTCTTCCATTCTCCGGCATAACGGCTGCCATCGGCGCGGTCGAGCAGGCCGAAGCCGCTCATCTTGCCGTCGCTCCATAAGCCGAGATAGCGGTCCTTCCTATCGTTGACCAGGACGCCGCCGCCCTCGAAGCGGCCATGCACAGCGTCGCCGTCATAGCTCCAGCCGCCGCCCCAGCGGGTGATGAGATGGCCGTCCACGACCATGCCGCGGCTGAAATCGGCAGTGAAGCTCTCCGCCGGCTTGCCGTCCTGAAAGAAGGTGGCGGTGCCCAGCCCGCTGGCCAGCCCGTCCTCGCAATCGCCGGTCCAGGCGACGCGCTCGCCGCTGCCGAAGACGGCGCAGGCATTGTTGGGATCGGTGAGCCAATTCCCTGAAGTGGGGGCGCCCGCGGCATAAGCGGAAGAAAAGGCGCACAACAGCACACACCCGGCCAGCCCGGCCCGCAGAGTTCCCGGCATCGTCATCCCACTGATCGAAGCGGCCCAGCCCCAATGCTGCGCCGTGCGATTCAACAATGCGCTTCTGGTTACCCGACGCCAGAGTGAAACCGCGAAAGAGCAAACGACTCCTTTCGGAAGTTGTGAATTTGTCCGTTCATCTGACATTCATCTAGATGAATGTGTTCCCTTGGCCGAACCGCGCGATGCAAAAATGCCGATTTAAAGGGGTTTCTGGGCTCGAAGAAAAATTCTGGGCCGCCCTATCGGCTGCGGCGGTGCGGCGCTAGTGTCCGGTTCCGAATCCGGAACTCGTTATCCAAGAAAGAGCGGCCATGACCGAGGCCTATATCAACCGCATCGTCACCGCCGTGCCGCCGCACGACGTGCATGACGCCTTTCTCGGCTTCGGGCGGCGAATGCTGGCGGGCGACAATCGGCGGCTGGTGCTGTTCGACCGCCTAGCCGGGCGGGCGCAGATTGCCCACCGCTATTCCTTTCTCTCTCCGGCACAGGATGGCGAGGCGGTGGACGCGCAGGGCTTCTACCGCTTCGATCATTTCCCCAACACCGCCGCGCGCATGCGCCTGTTCGAGGCGCAGGCGCCCGCCCTGGCGGCGGATGCGGTGACACGCCTGCTGGAGCAGGAAGGCGCAGGCGGCGTCAGCCACCTGATCGTCACCAGCTGCACCGGCCTGTCGGCGCCGGGCATAGACCTGGAACTGATCGCCCGCTGCGGCCTTCGCCCGGACATTGAGCGGACGTTCGTCGGCTTCATGGGCTGCTATGCCGCCATCAACGCCCTCAAGCTGGCGCGGCACATCGTGCGCTCCGAACCCAAGGCGCGGGTGCTGACGGTCAATCTCGAGCTTTGCACTCTGCATCTGCAGCAGACCGATCACCTGGAGGAGATGCTCTCCTTCCTGCTGTTCGGCGATGGCTGCGCCGCCGCTCTGATCAGCGCCGAGAAGCGCGGCGTGGTGCTGGACAGCTTCCATGCCGCGCTGGTGCCGCGCACCGAGGAACTGATCCGCTGGCATATCCGCGAACAGGGTTTCGACATGCTATTGTCAGGCGCGGTGCCGGGCGCGATCCGCGGGGCGTTGGCACAGGCGCGCGGCGACATCCTTGGCGGACGCAGCAGCAGCGACATCGCGCTCTGGGCGGTGCATCCGGGCGGGCGCACCGTACTGGACGCAGTGGAGGAAGCTTTCGTGCTGGCCCCCGGCGACCTTGCCACCGCGCGCGGCGTGCTCAGCGACTATGGGAACATGTCTTCCGGCACGGTGATGTTCGTGCTGGAGCGGCTGATGCGGCAGGGCGCGGCGGGGGCGCCGGGCTGCGCCATGGCCTTCGGCCCCGGCCTGGTGGCGGAAACCATGCAGTTCCGCATGGCGGCATGAAACGGCGGCTGGAGCCGGAGCGGCTGGACGAATTGCCGGCGGACGATCCCGCCGCCATCGCCTCGCGCCGCGATCTGGCCTTGATCAACGCCATCATGCGCCAACCCGCTTTTTTGGCGCGGGCCTTGTCGGGTTTTCCGCAGCCGCGAATCCTGCTTGATCTGGGCGGCGGCGATGGGCGCTGCCTGCTGGCGACGGCGCGGCTTCTTTCCTGGCGCGGCGTCCAGGCGGTGATTGCCGACCGCCAGGATATCGTGACGCAGCAGACGCGCGACGGCTTCGCCGCGCTAGGCTGGGACTGCACGGTGCGGCGCGGCGACGTTTTTGACGCCGCGGCGGAGCTGGAAAGCGGCACGCTGGTGACCGCCAATCTTTTTTTGCACCATCTCGACGATGCCGCGCTGCGGCGCCTGTTCGCGCTGCTGGCCAGGCGCGCAACAGGTCTTGTGGCCTGCGAGCCGCGTCGCGGGGTTTTCGCGTTGATGGCGTCGCATCTGGTCTTCGCGCTGGGGGCCAACGCCGTGACGCGGCATGACGCGGTAGCCAGCGTGCGCGCCGGTTTTGCGGGGCACGAATTGTCGGCCTTGTGGCCCGCTGGCGGGCAACTGCGCGAGCGCCGCGCCCTGCCCTTCAGCCATCTCTTCGTGGCCCATGCGCTTTGACGCCATCGTGATCGGGGCCGGCCCCGCAGGCGCCACGGCGGCGCGGCTGCTGGCGGCGGGCGGCTGGCGCGTGGCGCTGGTTGAGAAGGAGGCTTTTCCGCGCCGAAAGGTGTGCGGCGAATTTCTTTCCACGCCAACTCATGCCGTGCTCGACGCCTGCGGCGTCGGCGCGGCTTTCCGCGACCTGGCTGGACCGATGGTGCGGCGCATCGGCCTGTTCAGCGGCGATACGATGGTGACAGCGCGGCAGCAGCGCGACTGGGGCCGGGCGCTGGGGCGGGAGCATCTCGATACCCTGCTGCGCGACGCAGCGGTGACGGCGGGCGCGGAACTGTTCCAACCGGCGGAACTGATCGCGCTTCGGCGCGACGGCGCCAACTATCATTGCCGCCTGAAAACGGGCGACGAGATCGCCGCGCCCATCGTCATCGCCGCCGCCGGGTCGTGGCTGGTGAAGCCGCCGCTGGCGGTGACGGCGCCGGAAAAACCTTCCGAGCTGTTCGCCTTCAAGGCGCATTTCAGCGGCGGCGCGCTGACGCCGGGACTGATGCCGCTGCTGGCGTTTCCCGGCGGCTATGGCGGGCTGGTGGCGAGCGATGGCGGCCGCCTGTCGCTTTCCTGCTGCATCCGCCGCGATGTCCTGGCGGCGATCCGCCGGCAGGGCGAAGCCGCCGGCGAGGCGGTGCTGCGTCATCTTGCGGCAACCACGCGCGGGGTGGCGGCGGCGCTGGAAGGCACGGCGCCGGCGGGGACGGTGCTGGCGGCGGGACCGATCCGCCCCGGCATCCGCCGCCGCTTTGACGGCGGGATTTTCTTCACCGGCAACCTGGCGGGCGAGGCCCATCCCGTCATCGCCGAGGGCATCAGCATGGCGATCCAGGCCTCGCATCTGCTTGCCCGCCTGCTGTTGCAACAGGGCGCAGCGGCCGGCCCCGCCTATGCGGCGGCGTGGCTAAGGCGTTTCGGGCCCCGGCTTTGGGCGGCGGCGCTGTTCGCTCAGGCGGCCTGCCACGCCCGCGCCCCCGCCACGGCGCTTGTCAAAACCGCGCCGTCATTGCTCACTTGGGGCGCGGCGTTGAGCGGCAAGGAGGGGTTGGGGTGAAAACGGCAAGCGTGGCGCTGCTGGCGCTTCTCTGGACCACGCCCGCCTTCGCCGCCTGTCCGGCGGGGCAGAGCGAGATGCTGACAGCGCGGCTCTATTTCGGCCAGGAGATGAACGGCAAGGCGATCGCGCCTGCCGCCTGGCGCGATTTTCTCACCCGCAGCGTCACGCCGCTTTTTCCCGACGGCTTCACCGTCTATGACGCGACGGGCCAGTGGCGCGACACCGCCACCCATGCCGTCATCCGTGAACCCAGCCGCGTGATCGAGATCATTGCTCCGGATTCGCGCGCCTTGCGCGAGCATGTCGAGGAACTGCGAAAAGCCTACCGGAACCGCTTTCATCAGCAATCGGTGGGATTGCTGACTTTACCGGGCTGCGGAACTTTCTGAATCTCATAAAGTGCAGGTTCCATGCGGTTCCGACGTCTTTTTGTTTGACGGAACCGGAACGATTTCGTAACTGGGAAAACGACGGTCCGACAAGGACCGCGTGAAGGGGCGAGCAATCGCCTTTGGGACTTTGAGCGCCACGCCATTCGCGCGCGGACGGTCCCGATGTGCTGCAGGGGAATGTGAGTGAGTGATCTCTTCGCGCCAGCGAAGGGGCTGAACCTGTTTGTGCTGGAGAGAACAAATTGTCTTCAAAGATTCAGATCGCGCCCCGTTTGGGACGTAGCGGTTTTGTTATGGCTACCGCCTGCATGGCCATGCTTGCCATCACGACGATGCAACAGCAGCAACGCCTGCATGCGCCTTCGGTTTCACTGCGGCTGCCGGAATATTTCTCGCAGATGGCGCCGCGCTCAGCCAGCCCGGTTTACGAGGCGGAAGACGATATGGGGCCGCGCACCCTGCTTGACCGCTGGAATCCGGTGGTGCGCGAAGCGGCGGAGAAGTTCCACATTCCCGCGCTTTGGCTGCGCGCCGTGATGCGTAACGAGACCGGCGGCCGCACCGTGCAGCCCGGCGACAAGCCGATCACCTCCCGCGCCGGGGCCTTGGGCGTCATGCAGTTGATGCCCGACACCTACAGCCAGATGGCCGACCACCACAGGCTGGGCGCCGATCCCGCCAACCCCCGCGACAATGTCATGGCCGCCGCCGCCTATCTCGCCTGGCTGAAGCAGCGTTACGGCTTTCCCGGCATGTTCGGGGCCTACAATTTCGGCCCCGGCAACTGGGAGGACCATCTGCACAACAGGCGCGCTTTGCCCACCGAGACTCGCAACTATGTCAAACAGATCACCGCCTATCTGAAGGGCTCGGACGCCGCCATCGTCAACGCCGTGCATCTCACAAGGCCGGACGGCGGCAGCATCGCCATCGACACCACCCGCATCATCGCCATCGTCGCCGCGCCCACCGGCCAGTATGCGCCGGGTGCGCAGGCGGTAGTGTTCCTGGGGAAGAAACGCCAGGCGGTGAAGGAAAGCGTGGCGCAGGTGGCCGATCGCCTGAAGGTCCAGGGCGTCGCGCTCTGATCAGGGCCTCCATTCAATGGTGGAAGTGCGGGTCCTGTTCGCCCGCCTTCACCGCCAGCGGGATTTCGTCCACTGCCAGCGGGCAGGTGAAGTGGGATGAGCGGGCGCAATTGGGATTATAGGCTTCGTTGAAGTCGATGGTGATGGTCTTGGGCGGGAAGGCGCCGAACTTCTCCACATCGACATAGCGGCCCGCGCCATAGGCGCCGTTGTTGGTGAGCTCGTCATGGAAGAAGGCCGACATATCCTTCACCTGCTTCGGATCATGGCTGTCGGTGTAGAAGGGCAGCCGCACCTCCTTCCCTTTAAGAATGAATATCGCGTCGCCGGCATGGAAGAACTGCTTGTCGGTACCGCGTGAGGTCTTGAAGACGCGCGGCGGCAGTTTCATGTCGGGCGCGAAGCGGGCGCTGAGGCGGAAAGCCGGATCATAGGGGAAATAGGAGACGCTCTTGAAGTTCAGCGCCTCTGGATTTTTCTGGTTGTACACGAAGATGCGCCAGCCCGCGATGCCGGCCCCGATCTGGGTGGGCTGGCCGGCGATGTCCACATCGGAATCCACTTTCACGCTGGTGGTGATCAGCTTCGGGTCAACCGGCTTGCCGTCTTTCGTCACCGTCAGCTTGCCGCTCTTTAAAGACAGCGACAGCGGTCCCTTGGCGCCGGGCTTCTGGTCCCATTTCCAGCTTCCGGGCTTGCCCGCAACCCCGGCCAGCACCGCGTGATCGCCTTCGCCCAGATAGACCGAATCCTGGATCTTCAGCATGGCGTGGGGCCGTTTCGCATAAGCGAAATTCTGCTCGGCGATATCCGCTTTCCATTGCGCTTCCGTGGGCAGCGGCGCGGCGGCCAGCAGAAGCGGCAGGGCGATCAGGATCAGGGTGCGGCGCATGAGGCGTCTCCAAGCGGGGGCGTCATTCTACCCCTACCCCCGCCGCCGGAAAATCCGTATCGTTCCGGCAAAACACCTGTCCGGGGGGACCCATGCGCAAGACCATCCTGATCGCCGCTCTGCTGACCGCAGCCGCTTCCATCGCCATGGCCCAGCAGGCCACACCCCCGGCGGGCGGTGGCGCGGGCGGACCCGGTGGCGGGCGCGGGCCGCAGACCCCCAATCCCAACATCCGCCTGCCCCCATTCGCCCCCTCGACGGCCCAGACCTTCTATGGCGACCAGTGCGCCTCCTGCCACGGCGCCACCCTGGCCAATGGGCCGAAGGCGCGCAGCCTGTTCAACGCCACCTATCTCGCCAACCGCAATGACGACGAGATCGCCGCCGAAATCCAGAAGGGCTGGCCGTCTGCCGGCATGCCAGCCTTCCCCCAGATCAGCAACGCCCTGGCGCATGAGCTGGCCTATCACCTGCGCATCACCGCCGGGCGGCTGAATGCCCAGCGCAACACCATCCCCGATCCCAACGGCATGGTGGTCAAGAGCGCCGACCAGACCTTCAAGCTGGAAGTGCTGACGGCGGGGCTGGATGTTCCCTGGGGCATGGCCTTCCTGCCCGGCGGCAAGAAGGCGATCCTGACCGAGCGGGCCGGGCGCATCCGCTTCCTCGACCTCGCCACTAACACGCTGTCGGAGCCGGTCAAGGGCACGCCGGTGCCGTTCGTGCGCCAGGATGGCGGCTATCTCGATATCGCCCTGCACCCCAACTACGCCAAGAATGGCTGGATCTATTTCGCCTATACCGATGTGCTGCCGGGCGTGACGCCGCTGCCGGGCTCCACCCGCGCGCCCGTGGCGGCGCCGCCCACCATGACGGTGATCGTGCGCGGCCATATCAAGGACGGCCAATGGGTGGACAATCAGGAAATCTTCCGCGCCAAGCCGGAGGTTTACACCCAGCCCAGCGACCATTACGGCCTGCGCTTCCTCTTCGACAAGAAGAACAATTTCTACTGGACGCTGGGCGACCGTCATTTTTTCTATGACGCGCAGAAGCTTTCCATGCCCACCGGCAAGGTCCATTACGTCACCGATACCGGCAAGCCGGTTGCGGGCAATCCCTTCATCGGCATGCCGGACGCGGACCCCACGATCTGGAGCTATGGTCACCGCAATCCCGAAGGCCTGGCCTTCAATCCGGTGGACGGCCATCTCTGGGAAACCGAGCACGGCCCCACCGGCGGCGACGAGGTCAATGTCGTCAAGAAAGGCCGCAATTACGGCTGGGGCATCATCAGCAACGGGCTGGAGCCGGGCATCAACGAGATCGCCCGTGACGGCCTGGAACTGCCCAAGACCTATTTCAACCCCTCCATCGGTCCCGGCGGCATCAGCTTCTATTCCGGCAGCCGCTATCCCAAGTGGAAGAACAACCTCTTCATCACCGGCATGGTCGGCCAGAAGCTGATCCGCATGGTGGTGAAGAACGACGCCATCATGCAGCAGGAGACCCTGCTGGATCAGGTGGGACGCGTCCGCGACGTCATCCAGGGGCCGGACGGCTATCTCTATATCCTGCTGCAGAATCCCACCGGCACGCCCGCTTCCAGCGGCATCGCCGCGGGTGACGCCGGCATGGTGGTGCGGCTGGTGCCGGTCAAAGAATAAAGCCGCCGTCCACGACAAAGGCCTGGCCGGTGGCGAAGGCGCCGACGTCGGAGGCCAGGTAAAGCGCCATGGCGGCGATCTCTTCCGCCGTGCCCAGCCGTCCCATCGGCTGGCGGGCATTGAAGGCCTTGTGCGCCGCCTCATAGTCGCCGGTGTCGGCCAGGCGCTGCTGCAGCGAAGGCGTGTCCACCGTGCCGGGGCAGATGGCGTTGCAGCGAATGCCGCGTGTGATGAAATCAATCGCCACCGACTTGGTCAGGCCGATCACCGCCGCCTTGCTGGCACCGTAGATGCAGCGGTTGGGCACGCCGGCCAGCGAACCGGCGACCGAAGCGATATTGATGATCGCGCCACCGCCCTCCAGCATGGCGGGCAGGAAAGCCTTGATCACCCGCGCCATGGCGAAGACGTTGATCTCGAAGGACTTGGCCCATTGGGCCTCGTTGCTGTCCAGCAGGGTGCCGGCTTCGACAAAACCGGCGCAGTTGACCAGGATATCCACCCGGCCCAGCTTCGCCGCCAGGGCAGCGACAGCGGCCGCGTCGGTGACGTCGAGGGCATGATGTTCGCCGCCAAGCCCTGCCAGCGAGCCGCCGTCACGGTCGGTGGCGATGACGCGGGCGCCCTCGGCCAGGAAAAGTTCTGCGGTGGCGCGGCCGATGCCGGCTCCGGCGCCGGTGATGAAGGCGGATTTTCCTGCAAGCGTGGCGGTCAAGGCGGGTTCCCCATTTTCCGGCACCTTGCCATGAGCCTGCGCGCTATTCCAAGCTGCGTCGGGGGCATTGGAGGTGAATCATGATCCGGCAATCCGCCTTGGCGGCCTGCGCCCTTGTCCTGCTGACCGCGATCCCTGCCCTGGCCCAGGCGCCAAAAAACGAGTGTTTCTTCGTCAACCAGTTCGAAAGTTGGAAGCCTGGCGGCGATGAAAAGACCATGTATATCCGCGTCGCCAGCCGCCGCTTCTACCGTCTGGACCTGGCCAACCGCTGCAGCGAAATGTCCTGGCCCGGCGCCACCCTGATCAACAAGTTTCACGGCACCACCATCTGCTCGCCGCTGGACTGGGACATGAAGGTGAGCCAGGGAACCGGCAGCATCGGGGCGCCCTGCATGGTGAAGGCGATGACGCGCCTCAGCGATGCCGAGGCGGCGGCGCTGCCCGCGAAACAAAAACCCTAAACCGGCTTTTGCAGCACGGCGAACAGGCCCATCACCGGTTCGCCATATTCCGTGCGCAGGAAGGCTTCGTTGATGCAGGCCACCGTCAGGCCGGTGGCCTTTGCCACGTCACGGACATGGTCGGGATGGTGGTTGTAGCGGCCGGTATCGGTGAGATGGAAAGGCGGGCGGCTGCCAAGCTCGGTCGAGAAGGCAAGCGTGCCGCCGGGCCTGAGATGCGCCGCCGCCGCGCCGACGATGCCGCTGAGATCGCCGAAATAGATGATGACGTCGGTGCTGACGATGAAATCGAAAACGGTGTCGTTGCGTTCCAGCCATTCGGTGATTTCGCCCACCTCGAGCTTGTCATAGAGACCGCGAGCCCGCGCCAGCTCCACCATTTCCGGTGACAGATCCACTCCGGTCAGGCTGGCGGCACGGGGCCGGAAGGTGACGCCGGTCAGGCCCGAGCCGCAGCCCAAATCCAGCACCGTCATGCCGCTCTTGCCGCCGATGACGCTATCCACTGCTTCCAGCATGCGCTGCGGACCGGCGTATTTGAGGTCTTTCAGCATGAGGCCTTCATAGCTGGCCGCGAAATTCTTGTAGATGTGCTTTATGGCGCGGTCGGAGGCGCG
>Ga0265313_10000712_pt1 | contig 34316 bp, 38 predicted proteins | sample 4123metaG_FD_203122 | JGI IMG/M metagenome (GOLD analysis project Ga0265313, IMG submission 203122) | Rhizosphere microbial communities from Carex aquatilis grown in University of Washington, Seatle, WA, United States - 4-1-23 metaG | ecosystem: Host-associated > Plants > Roots > Rhizosphere >... | reverse complement strand
GCCCGTGCCGTCGAGCTCCTTCAGACCCTTCTTGCCGGAGAGGGCGTCGATGGTGCCCTGCGCGCGGCGCAGAATGTTGTCGGCAGCAGCGTTACCTTCGATGAGGCACACCGTGCCGCCCTTGGGCTTGGCCTTCTTGAGGTATTCGCCAAGCTTCTGGCCCATCAGGTAGTTGTCGGTGCCGAGGTAGGTCTTGCGGAGCGCGGCGTCGTCCTTGGTCAGATCGGCGTCAACCGTCATCACCGGGATCGACGGGTTGGCCGACTTGATCGCGTTGGCCACGAGCGGAGCGTTCGAGGGCGAGATCGCCATCGCCGCCGTGTCCGGCTTGCCGAGCAGATCCTGCACGATCTGAGCCTCGCCGGCCTCGTCAGAGGTCGAAGCGGGACCAGTGTACATGCAGTGGTAGCCGCTGGTGGCGTGCGTTGAGTTCCACTTCTCGCAGCCCTGGTGGATCGATTCAAAGAAGGGATTGTCGAGCCCCTTCACGACGATCACGAGCTGTTTGTCGGCGGCGAAAGCTGAGCTGACGCTCATCGCCAGAACCAGTGTTGCAAACGAAAGCAAAGTCTTCTTCATTCCATCCTCCCATCAATGAGCGCCCGAAGAGTGTGCTGCTCAGATCAATTGTTTGCTGCGCGGTATCGGAAGCAGGTATGCCCCGATTAAAAACCGCCTCCCTCAGCAACGCGAAAAATCAGTAACCGTCAAAAACAGCGCGCGCAATCTTTTTATCATACGAAATTGTCTCAGCCTCGAATGCGCGCGCGGTATGGAAAAACGGCCGCTCGCTTGCTGCGGCGCAGCATATCCGTGGGGAAAACGCCTCGCTGGCATCCGGAGCTGATGCCTGCGCCAATTGGCGTCAGTGTCGAAGAGGCTGCAATTCATCAGACTTTCGTTGACGGGTGCGCGAGCCCTGCGCTAAGTGCACGCAATGCGCGGCACGGGCAGAGATGTTCCGTGCGGGAAGTATTGCGCGCCTGGGACCCTGCGGTTTGCGCCCGGCAGCCGCGGATTGGGGAGGTGGGACGCCGGATGCCGGTACTTGAACTTGTCAACGTGTCGAAACACTTCGGCGCGATCACTGCCCTGAATGGCATTTCACTTTCCATCGAACCCGGTCAGGTCGTCGGCCTTATGGGCGACAACGGCGCCGGCAAGTCGACCCTGGTGAAGATCATCGCCGGCAATTTTCCGGCGAGCCACGGCGATCTGCGCATGGACGGTCAGGCCGTCCACTTTCACAAGCCGATCGAGGCGCGCGGTCACGGCATCGAGATTGTCTATCAGGACCTCGCGCTGTGCGGAAACCTCACGGCTGCCGCCAACGTCTTCCTCAGCCGCGAACTGAGCACCGGCATCGGGCCGTTTCGCATCCTGAACTACGCGGGCATGTACAAGCGCGCCGCCGAGCTGTTCAAGGAGCTGAAATCCGAGACCCGGCCGCGCGATCTCGTGAACAAGATGTCGGGCGGCCAGCGCCAGGCGGTCGCCATCGCCCGTACGATGCTGTCCGAAGCCAAGATCGTGCTGATGGACGAGCCGACGGCGGCGATCTCGGTGCGTCAGGTCGCAGAGGTGCTGAACCTCATCCGACATCTGCGCGACCGCGGCATCGCGGTCATCCTGATCAGCCACCGCATGCCCGACGTCTTTTCGGTGGCCGATCGCATCATCGTGCTTCGTCGCGGCACCAAGGTTGCCGACAAGGCAATCGCCGAGAGCTCGCCGGAGGAAGTCACCGGCCTCATCACGGGCGCCATCGAGCGCGCCTGAACGAGACAGATTTTCGGGAAAGAGCAGCGGACATGGCTACCACCCTCGAAAGCTCCATCGATCGGCAGCAGCACACCTTGCTGAGCTGGATTACCTCGCGCCAGACGTTCTGGGTATTCCTCGCGATCGTGGCGGCATGCATCTTCCTCAGCTTTGCCACCGACAGCTTCGCCACCCATCAGAACATCTACAACATCACCCGCAACTTCACCTTCACGGCGATCATTGCCCTCGGCATGACGATCGTGATCATCACCGGCGGCATCGACCTGTCGGTCGGCTCGGTCCTGTGCCTGTGCAGCATGATCCTCGCCGTCGTGATGCACGCCGGCTACAGCATCCTGATCGGCGTTGCCGCCGCGCTTGGCACCGCCGTCCTGGTCGGTCTCTTCAACGGCATTCTGATCGCCTACGTTGGCATGCCGCCGTTTGTCGTCACCCTCGGCATGCTGTCCGTGGCGCGCAGCCTGGCGATGGTCGCCTCGAACAACACCGTCGTCTTCCAGTTCGGGCCTGATCAGCAGAAGTTGCTGACGCTCGGCGGTGGCTCGACGTTCGGCGTTTCCAACCCGCTGATCTACACCTTGTTGCTCGCGCTGTTCACCGGATTCATTCTGCGGTTCACGCGCTTCGGCCGGTACGTCTTCGCCATCGGCGGCAATGAACAGGCCGCAATGCTGACCGGCGTTCCGGTGCGCCAGGTCAAGGTCGCGGTCTACGTGATCTCGGCGCTTTCGGCGGGCGTCGCCGCGATCATCGAGACCGGCTGGCTTGGCGCGGTCACCACCAACCTTGGTTCCGGCATGGAACTGCAGGTGATTGCGGCCGCCGTCATCGGCGGCGCCAATCTTGCGGGCGGCATCGGCACCGCCTTCGGCGCCCTGGTGGGCGCGGCGCTGATCGAAATCATCCGCAACAGCCTGGGTCTGCTCGGCGTCAATGCCTTCTGGCAGGGCACCTTCATCGGCGGCGCCATCCTGCTCGCGGTGCTCTTTGACAGGATCAGGAATTTCCGCCAAAGCGACTGACATGTCGCGCGCTGCTTCCCGCATCGATGGACTGCGCCTGCGCATCGTTCTGAAGCCCGGCCTCGTGCTCGGACCGGGCAAGGCAGACCTGCTCCAGGCGATCGACGAAACCTCATCGCTGACTGCCGCGACCGAGCGTCATGGCATGAGCTACAAGCGCGGCTGGACGCTGATCCGCGAGATGAACAGCGGATTTGCCGGCCCGGTCATCGAAACCCGCAAGGGCGGCTCGGGCGGCGGCGGGCATGCCGCGCTGACGCCGCTCGGCCGCTTCGTTCTGGAACGCTACCGTCGCATGGAAACCGATGCCGCCGAGGCGGTGGCCACCGCGGTCGCCGATCTGCGCCGGCATCTGCGGAAGCCCGTGAAGAAAAAATCTTCTGCACCAACGCGACGCCCCGCAAAATAGCTGCGACGGCTGCCCCCGCCCGAAAACGGCCGCCCTTGTCATTCAGGTGGCAGGCGCCAGATTGCGCCCCCTACGCGCCCGCCCCTGCTGACGACCCCGCCCATGCTTACGACCCCAAAGGAATCTCCCGTGAACGCTCCCCTCCACGCCTTGACCGCGCCCGTCTTCGTGCGTCAGCTCAGCGCCCACGCCGAGATACTCGACAAGGCCGCCGTGCACACGCAGACCGCCGGGCTCGACCAGGCGGTGCTGATGAACGACCGGCTCTACCCGGACATGTTCCCCTTCTGGCTGCAGGTGCACTCCGCCTGCGACCACGCCGCAAACGCCACCGCCCGCCTGACCGAAACGCCGCTCCCCGTTTTCGACGAGACGCCGCAGACTTTCGACGGACTGAAGGCGCGCATCGCCGCCACGCTGGCTTTCGTCGGGTCGCCGGACGCTGCCCGGTATAATGGCGCCGAAACGCGCACGTTCACCCTGCCCATCAACGGCCGCGAGCGCACCCTGAACGGCACCGACTACCTGCTCATCTGGGCGCTGCCCAATTTCTATTTTCACCTCACCACCGCCTACGGAATTCTGCGCAAGAACGGCGTCCCCGTCGGTAAGCGCGACTTCATCGGCACGCTCGACTGAGCCTTGCCGGAGGCGATGACAGCGCCGGCGTCCCGTGGCATGATCGCGATATGTTTCACTGGACATATCGAGGTGTGAAATGCTGACCCGCCGGACCATCGCCCTCTTTCTTGCGGTTGCTCTTGCCGCGCCTTCCGCGCCCGCGCTCGCCGCCGACAACGTCGTGGTTTTCGCCGCGGCGAGCCTGAAGAATGCGCTCGACGACGCGGTCGCCGGCTACAAGGCGGCCACCGGCAAGGCCGTCACCGTGAGCTACGGCGGCTCCTCGACGCTCGCCAAGCAGATCGAGGCGGCCGCCCCGGCCGACATCTTCATTTCCGCCGACCTCGCCTGGATGAAGGACCTGCACGACAAGAACCTGACCGTCGCGGCGACCGAAAAGCCGCTGCTCGGCAACGAAATCGTGCTGGTCGCACCGAAGGACTCGACCGCTTCGCTCACCATCGCCCCGGGCTTCGATCTGTCCGGCACGCTGGGCGGCGCCGGACACCTCGCCATGGCCAACGTCGACTCCGTGCCCGCCGGCAAGTACGGCAAGGCGGCGCTCATCAAGCTCGGCGTCTGGGACAGCGTATCGGCGAAGGTCGTGCAGGCCGACGACGTGCGCGCCGCGCTCGCCTTCGTGGCCAGCGGCGAGGCGCCGCTCGGCGTGGTCTATGCAACCGACGCGGCGGCCGAGCCGAAGGTCAAGGTCGTCGCAACCTTTCCGGCCGACAGCCATCCGCCGATCGTCTATCCGGTGGCGCTGCTGTCCGCCTCCACCAACCCCGACGCCGCCAGTTTCCTGAAATACCTTGAATCGGATGCGGCAAAACCGGCGTTCACGAAACAGGGCTTCACCATCATCGGGTCGGGGTCGTAGCGCCACGGCCCGTCCATCTTTGTCGTTCCCGCGAAGGCGGGAATCCAGTATCCGCAGCCTGTAGCGGCTACCGGGTCCCCGCCGAAGCCCGTCTTCGGGCCGGCCAAAGGTCGAACCCCGGGCTGGGGACGACAAGGTTTCTGACGGCATGCTCGACGCACTGACACCGGCCGACTGGACCGCGATTGCGCTCTCGCTGCGCGTGGCGTCGGTCGCGGCGCTGGCGAGCCTCCCCTTCGGCGTCGCGGTGGCCATGCTGCTCGCGCGCGGCCGCTTCCCCGGCCGTTCGCTGGTGGACGCGCTGGTCCACCTGCCGCTGGTCATGCCGCCGGTGGTGACCGGCTACCTGCTGTTGCTCGCCTTCGGCCGCAAGGGTCCGGTCGGCGCACTGCTCGCGCGGCTGTTTGGCATCGTGCTCGCCTTCCGCTGGACGGGCGCGGCACTGGCCGCAGCCATCATGGGCTTTCCGCTGATGGTGCGCGCCATCCGCCTGTCGCTGGACGCGGTCGATCCCAAACTCGAACAGGCAGCGGCGACGCTTGGCGCCAACCGGCTGGCGATTTTCGCCACGGTGACGCTGCCGCTGGCGCTCCCCGGCATCCTCGCCGGTCTGGTGCTGTCGTTCGCCCGTGCGCTCGGCGAATTCGGAGCGACGATCACCTTCGTCGGCAACATCCCCGGTGCCACCCAGACGATTCCTTCCGCCATCTACACCGACATCCAGACGCCCGGCGGCGACATCGCGGCGCTGAGGCTCACCGCCATCTCCGTCGCCATCGCATTCGTGGCGCTGATCGCCTCCGACACCCTCTCACGGCGCGCGGCCCGCCGCGCGATCGGCCGATGAGCCTCGTCATCGACGTCGAGAAGCGGCAGGGTGAGTTCCAACTGGCGGCCCGCTTCGAGGCCGGCGGCGGCGTCACCGCCCTCTTCGGCCGCTCGGGCAGCGGCAAGACCACGCTGGTCAACCTGATTGCCGGGCTGGCGCGACCGGACACGGGCACGATCCGCGTCGGCGATACGGTGCTGTTCGACGCGGCGCGCGGCATCGACGTGCCCGTCCACCTCCGGGCCGTGGGCTACGTCTTTCAGGACGGCCGTCTTTTTCCGCATCTCTCGGTAAAGGCCAATCTCCTTTACGGCACCCGCTTTGGCCGGCGCGGCGGGCGTGACGGCAAGCTCGACGAGATTGCGGCGCTGCTCGACATCGCGCCGCTGCTCGCCCGCCGCCCGGCCGATCTCTCCGGCGGCGAAAAGCAGCGCGTTGCCATCGGCCGCGCCCTGCTGTCGGAGCCGCAGCTCCTCCTGATGGACGAGCCGCTCGCCGCCCTCGATGCCGCCCGCAAGGCGGAAATCCTGCCCTACATCGAACGACTGCGCGATGAGACCCGCCTGCCCCTGGTCTATGTCAGTCACGCCGAAGACGAGGTCGCCCGGCTGGCCGACACGCTCGTGCTGCTCGCTGGCGGCAAGGTGATCGCGGCCGGGGCCGTGAACGACGTTTTCGGGCGGCTCGATCTTGGCGTCTACAGCGGCCGCTTCGAAGCCGGCACCGTGCTCACCGCCCGCATCGTGGCGCAGGACGCGGAGGCCGGCATCACCGCGCTCCACCATGCCGCCGGTTCGCTCGGCGTTCCACGCCTGCCTGGCGCCCCGGGCGCGATGGTGCGGCTCCGCGTGCGGGCGCGCGACGTGGCGCTGGCGGTGGGCGAACCCGGCAACATCTCGATCCGCAATCGTCTTGCCGCGACCGTGACGGAGATCGGCAAGGCGCAGGGGCCGGCCGTGGACGTTCGCCTCGCTGTCGGCGGCGACGTGCTGGTGGCGAGGGTTACGAACGGCGCGGTCGCGGCACTGGGTTTGGCAGTTGGCACGCCCGTGATCGCGCTGATCAAGGCCACGGCCTTCGACGCCGCCGATTGAATCGACCGGCCCGGCCCGCACGCGGAAAGCGTGGGGCCAGTGCCGGAAGGTCGAATTTTCTGGAAGTTGGTCTGCCGGCGGCCACGATCAGGAAAGGTCGATCGCGCCCGACCGGCGGAAGTTGAGGCCAGCCCTTACGAGCAGCCCCGAAGTGCGACGCCGGAATCCAGCGCCGTCACACGGACATGGGCGACACCTGAGTCGATCATGCCAAGCTCGACCGCCGCAACGCGGGTAAGGTCGATAATACGGCCGCCGACGAAGGGGCCGCGATCATTGATACGCACGACCACTGAACGGCCGTTGGAGAGATTGTCGACCCGGACATGGGTCCCGAAAGGAAGGGTCCGGTGGGCAGCCGCAAGGACGTTTGAATTCATTCGCTCCCCGCTCGCTGTTTTTGACCCGCTACCGTACCAGGATGCTGTGCCGCACTGGGAGGCAACAGCTTCAGCAGTTGGAAGGCTCACCGCCGCGCAAACCGCACCGAAGGCAAACCCGAACGCTAGAACGCGAGACTTGTTGAAGGTCACTCGTTGACACCTGCCTGTTGTTTGACCGCATCGTTTTTTTCCCCAGCCTCCTGACGCTGCCAGCCTCGTGCAGGCGGCGTCTGAGGGGGGATTAACCCGGCCAAATACGGCATGATTACGGCTCGGTAACCCAGTTTCTCCACAGTCGGTAAACTACTGTGGTTATTGGGAAATCCGGGTTTCCAGCGTTAATGATGAATTGCGGCGGCTAGAGCCGTTCAATCATGGCTTGCGCTGCGGCGGGCGCCCGCACCTTGTCGCCGGCGATCATGAAGGCGAAGACGTCGCGCTTCTTCCTGGGCGTCTTGCCGGTGCCAAACCGCGGCAGGTCATCGACCACGCCGCCGGCGGCCCATGTCCTGGCGCGGCCTGCCCAAAGGTCGAGCTCCTTCGGCGAATAGCCGGTAGCCTCGGCCTCGCGTGATCGCTGCAGCCGCGCGTAGACGAAATCGGCGGTAACGTCGGCGATCGCCGGGTAGTCGTCGGAGTCGGCGTAGACCACCGCGACATTCTGCTTCGCGATCAGCGCGACGAACTCCGGCACGAGGAAACTCGCGTGCCGGACCTCGACGACGTGACGAAGCGCGACGCCCTCCGCCTTGTCCGGCAGGAGTGCGAGAAATGCGCCGAAGTCGTCGGCATCGAATTTCTTGAAGGGCGCGAACTGCCAGAGCAGCGGGCCGAGCTTGTCGCCGAGTTCGGTGACGCCCGACTTCAGGAACCACGCGATCGCCTCGCCGGCTTCGCCCAGCACCTTCTTGTTAACCACGGCGCGGTGGCCTTTGACCGAGAAGACGAAACCGTCCGGCGTCTCGTCGCGCCACTTGGCGAAGCTCGCCGCCGACTGCGTGCGGTAGAACGTGCCGTTGATCTCGATGGCGGTGAGCTTCGAGGCGGCGTAGCTGAGTTCGTCGGCATGCTTGAGGCCCGGCGGGTAGAACGTGCCGCGCCACGGCTCGTACGTCCACCCGCCGATGCCGACCCGGATCATGGCTTGCCCGTCCGGGCGCGGATTGGCATCGCCAGCCGGACTACTTCTTGCCCGAGCCGCCCATCGCATTCGGCGGCTGCTTGCCACCAAACGGCGCATGCTTCTGCTTCAGGTTCTTGTCCGCCTTCGGCTTCTTCTTCTCTTTGTTGCTCTTCATCTGACCCTTGGCCATGAAGTCCTCCTCGGTTCGACCGCATCCACCCCGGAGCGGAATCGTGGAAGATTAGCCGGAGGACGCGCGCGAGGGAATTGGGGACATGGCGATGTGAATTGCGCGCCGGCACACAGCTCGGACGACGAGGCGTCGCCCCCGCCCACTTGACTACGGATTCTCCGTCGACTCGATGGCGATGCCGAAGCCGGCAAGGCCGATGTAGCGGCGCTCGCGGCTGGCGATGAGGCGGATCGACTTCACACCGAGGTCTTTCAGGATCTGTGCGCCGACGCCGATCTCGCGCCACTCCTCCTGACGCGCTGCCGAAGAATGCGGCATCAGACCCTCGCGGGGGCGGATGCTGGCGCCGGCGACGCCCACCGATCCCTCGCGGAGATAGACCACCACCCCCCTGCCCGCGGCCGACAGCCGGCGGAGCGCCGCGTCGAGCCCGCTCTTCTCGCCAAACACATCGTCGATGATCGCTTCGCGGTGAAGGCGCACCGGCACCCCGAGGCCGTCGCCGATGTCGCCGAACACGACGGCGACATGCTGGGTAGGATCGAACGGCGTGCGGTAGGCGAACGCGGTCGCCGGTCCGGCGTGCGTGACGATCGGGAACTCGGCGACGCGCTCGACCAGCTTCTCGCTGCGCTCGCGCCAGGCGATGAGATCGGCGACGGAAATGCGCTTCAGCCCGTGCTCGTCGGCGAAGGCCGCGACTTCCGCGCCGCGCTTCACGGTGCCGTTGTCGTTGACCAGCTCGCAGATGACGCCGACGGTATCGAGACCCGCGAGCTTGCAGAGATCGACCGCAGCCTCGGTGTGGCCGGAGCGTGTCAGCACGCCGCCATCCTGGGCGATCAGCGGAAAGATGTGCCCGGGCCGGACGAAATCCGCCGCGCCGGCGTTGGAATTGGCCAGCGCCCGCAGCGTCATGCAGCGCTCCTCGGCCGAAATGCCGGTAGTGGTGCCATGGCGGAAATCGACGGAGACGGTGAAGGCCGTGCCGTGCGGCGCGTCGTTGTCGGCGACCATCGGCTGAAGCTGCAGCCGGCGCGCCGTCTCGCGCGTGATCGGCGCACAGACGATGCCGGCGGTGTTGCGGATGATGAAGGCGAGCTTCTCCGGCGTGGCATGCACTGCGGCGAGCACCAGGTCGCCCTCGTTCTCGCGATCGTCGTCGTCGGTGACCACGACGATCTCGCCGCGCTTGAAGGCGGCAATGGCTTCGGCGACACGTTCGTGGTCGGTCATGACAGGAGTCCGGGACAATACATCGAGGGAGCGATCAGGACGCTGCCGCCCGCCCGGCGACGGTATCCTTCGCGAAACCGGCAAGGGACGGGACGGGACTTCATCGGCAGCGGCAGAGATATCGAGCGGCGCGCGGCAGTTTCAACCACCGACCTGGGCGCGGTGGCGCAGGAACTGGTCAGCCAGCACGATGGCGAGCATCGCCTCGCCCACCGGCACCGCGCGGATGCCGACACACGGGTCGTGGCGGCCCTTGGTGGAAACCTCGATGTCCTCGCCGGACTGGTTCACTGTGCGGCGCGGGTTGAGGATCGACGAGGTCGGCTTCACCGCGAAGCGCACCACGACCGGCTGCCCGGTCGAGATGCCGCCGAGGATGCCGCCGGCATTATTGGACAGGAATATCGGCTTGCCGTCGTTGCCCATCCGCATTTCGTCGGCGTTTTCCTCGCCGGAGTAAGCCGCGGCCGCGAAGCCCGAACCGATCTCGACCCCCTTGACCGCGTTAATCGACATCATCGCCGACGCGATCTCGGCGTCGAGCTTGCCGTAGATCGGCGAGCCCCAGCCGGCGGGTACGCCTTCCGCGACCACCTCGATGACCGCGCCGACCGACGAGCCGGACTTGCGCACACCGTCGAGATAATCGGCCCACAGCGTCGCGGCCTTGGCGTCGGGCGAGAAGAACGGGTTGTTGTCGACCTCCGCCCAGTTCCAGTTGGCGCGATCGATCCTGTGCGGGCCGACCTGCACCAGCGCGCCGCGCACGGAGACACCGGCAATGACCTTGCGCGCCACCGCGCCCGCGGCGACCCGCGTCGCGGTCTCCCGTGCCGAGGCGCGGCCGGAGCCCCGCCAGTCGCGGATGCCGTACTTGGCCTGGTAGGTGAAATCGGCGTGCCCGGGACGGAAGCTGGCGGCGATCTCGGCGTAATCCTTGGAGCGCGCATCCTCGTTGTCGATATGGAGCGCGATCGGCGTGCCGGTGGTGAGGAGTTGCCCCTCCTCCTCGAACACGCCTGACATGATCTTGACCGTGTCGCTTTCGCGGCGCTGCGTCGTGAAGCGCGACTGGCCGGGCTTGCGGCGGTCCATGTAGGTCTGGATTTCCGCGGCCGATATCGGGATCCGCGGCGGGCAGCCATCGACCACACAGCCGATCGCCGGCCCGTGGCTTTCGCCCCAGGTGGTGACGCGGAAGAGATGACCGAAGGTGTTGTGGGACATGGCGCCGCCGATGGTTCGCGCCCTTCTAGAAGGGCTCCGGCAGGCAAGTCAAACCGGTGAGAGCCGAAAAGACCTACGCCTGGGCGGCCAGAGGCACCCGCAATACCGCCGTCAGGCCAAGTCCGCCACTGTGGAACTCGAGCGTGGCGCCGATCTGGGCAGCCATGGCGTGCATCGTCCGGAAGCCCAAACCTCGCGCCGCTTCGGCATCAAACGCCTCGGGCAGGCCGACCCCGTCGTCCTCGACCTCGATCGCGAGCGAGGCCTCGGCCCGGCAGCGCACCCGCACCTGGCCGCCGACGCCGCTGGGGTGGGCGTGCTTCATCGCGTTGGTGACCAGTTCGCACACGATAAGGCCGATGGTCGCGGTCTTCCTCGGGTCGAGCGCGCAATCGCTATCGCCGGCGAACTCGAATTCCACCACGTCTCCGTCCGCGAGCGCGTCGCCGATCCCGTCCAGAAGCTCGCGGAGATAGTCGCCGAGCGAACGCTTCCCCCCGATTTCCGCGTGCGCGAGGTGGCGGTGAAGCAGCGAAATCGCCTCGACCTTGGCGCCGAGCCCGTCGAGGATGGCGCCGGCCTCCGCGCCGCTCAGCGGCTCTCTACGCCAACGCAACGCGTTGGCCTGCGTCCAGACGATGCCCTTGATCACCGTAAGGTGGTTGGCAATGCGATGATCGGCCTCGGCAGCGAGGTTGATCAGGTCGGGGGATGGGGTGGGGCAAGTCAAACGCAGGGACATGGCATCAGCCTCTCAATCCCCTCACCCGGATAGTCCAGACTTATTGGCGCGAGATCAAGGATTCCTTAGTTGGTCAAAACCCACTTCCCCGCCACCGGTTGCGTCTCAGCCGAATGAGATTGGAACGATTAATGAGTAAAACCCGTCTCTGACATACTTGACGAATTAAACGCCGCCACGGTACCTATCTGCGACAGGCGCAAATTGGAGTGGGGAGCGCTCATGGGCGAACTGACGCGCGGCGAACGTCTGCAGATCATGCTGGCCGACGACGAACTCGATGCTCTCGACAACTGGCGCTTCGACAAGCGCATGCCCTCCCGCGCTGCAGCGGTGCGTGAGCTGCTGAAACGCGGCCTCGCCGCCGAGGGCTTCATTGCGGCGCGCGGCTCGAAGTCGAAGGATTTTGGCGTGCTCGGTGAAGAAGTGGGCAAACCGGCCTCCCGGAAAAGCCGCAGCCGCTGAACAAGGGATCAGGCGCCCGCCTCCGGCCGAGGACGAAGCGGTTCCGGCCCTCGCCGCGCTACAGCCACTCCCCGGCGCCATCCCGCCACAGGAACACACGGTCCTGCGGAAAGTCCTCCGACACGGAGGCCTGCTTGTCGAGATGGAGGAGATGGGCGCGCAGCACCCGCCCGACGCCGCCGTGGGCGACGACGACGGCCGGGCGCGTCAGCGTGCCCAGCCACGCCACGATGCGCTCAGAGAGCATGTGGTAGCTCTCGCCCCCGGGCGGCAGGAAATCCCATTTGTTCTGGTCGCGGGTGCGGCTCCAGCCGGGATCGAGCGTCTCGACCTCGCGGTAGGTCATTCCCTCAAGTTCGCCGAACGTGATTTCCAGAAGCCGCGCGTCGACCTCGTAGTCCCTGGGCGGCAGGCCCATCTCGGCGCGGATGATCTCCATCGTCTCGCGCGCCCGCGACAGCGGACTGGAGACGAAGTCGAAGCCGGCGGCTTCGGGGATGCGGGCGCGGATCACGTCGCCGTTGCGCTTTGCCTGTCCGCGGCCGATGTCGTTCAGCGGAATGTCGCGCTGGCCCTGCAACCGGCCTTCGACGTTCCAGTTGGTCTGCCCGTGGCGAACAAAGACGAAGGTCGGTACGGCCATGCGCTGCGGCGCCCGCCGCTACTCCTTGGTTGTCGCGATATCGGGAGCGTCGACCGCCTTCATGCCGACGACGTGGTAGCCGGCATCGACATGGAGGATCTCGCCGGTGACGCCGCGGGCAAGATCGGAAACCAGATAGAGGACCGAATCGCCGACATCGTCGGTGGTGACCGTGCGCCGCAGGGGGGAGTTGTACTCGTTCCACTTCAGGATGTAGCGGAAGTCATCGATGCCGGAAGCCGCGAGCGTCTTGATCGGCCCGGCCGAGACGGCGTTGACGCGGATCTTCTGCTTGCCGAGATCGGCAGCGAGGTAGCGCACGCTGGCCTCCAGCGCCGCCTTGGCGACGCCCATGACGTTGTAGTGCGGCATTACCTTTTCGGCGCCGTAGTAGGTCAGCGTCACGATCGAACCGCCATCCGTCATCAGCTTCTCTGCCCGTTGCGCGACCGCGGTCAGCGAGTAGCAGGAGATGTTCATGGTCATGACGAAATTGGCGGCCGTCGTGTCGACATAGCGACCCGTCAGCTCGTTCTTGTCGGAAAAGGCGACGGCGTGGACGACGAAGTCGAGCTTGCCCCAAAGACCGGCGATCTTCGCGAAAGCCGCATCGAGCGTCGCCGGATCGGTCACGTCGCAGTGGCCAACGACCTCGGCGCCAAGCTCGGCGGCCAGCGGCTCGACCCGCTTCTTGAGCTGGTCGCCCTGATAGGTGAAGGCCAGCGCCGCACCCTCGCGGGCGCAGGCTTTGGCGATTCCCCATGCAATCGAGTGGCTGTTGGCCAGCCCCAGGACGAGGCCGCGTTTGCCCGCCAGCAGACCAATTTTCTCGGTCATTGCGCACGTCTCTCCAACCGGAAGCGGCGCTCTATCGCATGCTACCGGTGCTGCTTCAAGCGACGGCGCCGCAACGCGGGCATGAGCCGCCGGCAGGGGTGCCTCGTCTTATCCACTGTTGCCGCGATCTACCGACAGGTTGAAGGTGGCATTGGCGCCTCCCCGGCTGGTACGGCAGAAGAAAGATACGCCGGCACCACCGTTCCTCCCGCTGGCCCCGGCCAAGAGAGCATGGCGACGAGCCTGATGATAGCCCTCTGGCAGACGATTCGGCGGACGCTGTCGCGACTATCGGCGCCCAGGCGTCGCGCCGTTTCCAGCGGACACGAGACTGCAGCCGACTTCGAACGCGCGATGGGTCTGGACGCGGGAGCGCTGGACGGCGTCCAGCTCACCCCTTCCGAGTTTCGCCCGATCGTGGCGGCCATTCGCGCCCGGCCCGGCTGTTCGTTGCTGGTATTCGGCTGCGGCAGGGATTCGCCGGTCTGGGAGAAGCTGAACGCCGGCGGCAGCACGGCGTTCATCGAGGATGACCCCCACTGGGCGACGGCGGCCAAGGCCGGGCTTAAGGGCGCGCCGGTATTCCTGGTGGAATACGGCACGCGGCGCAAACAGTGGCGCCGATTGCTCAAACGCCCCGCCGAGCTGTCGCTGGGACTGCCGGAGGCGGTGCGCTCGCGTCCCTGGGACGTCATCGTGGTCGACGGCCCGGCGGGCTATGACGATAAGCGGCCGGGACGCATGAAGAGCATCTACGAAGCCTCGCGACTGGTCGCCCGCTCCGGGAAAATCTTCGTCCACGACGCCGAGCGCCGGGTGGAAGCGGCGTATGCGGCGCGCTATCTCGGGAAGCAGCGCCTGTTCGTTGAAGTGAGAGGCGCCGCCTTGCTAAGGGGCTATCAGTTCTAGCCTGCCGCGGGGGACGCGGCCCGAATCGGGGGACGCGGCCCGAATAAAGCCAGACGCCGGAGTGTTCTAGGGGCGATCAAAAGCGGGCCCGGATCGCCGGGCCCCGATCAACAGGAGCCAGTCAAACATGAAACGCGCAATCCTCGGCCTTGCCGCCGCACTGCTCGCCGCAGCCGCCGCCGGCACCGCCTACGCCGATGAGCCGGCCATGAAAGCCGATTCCTCGCTGGGCAAGATCCTCGTCGCATCCAACGGCATGACGCTCTACACCTTCGACAACGACACGCCGGGCGAGACGGCCTCCGCCTGCACCGGCAAATGCATCGCCGCCTGGCCGCCGCTTGTCGCCCCCGCTGACGCCAAGGCGGCAGGCGAGTGGTCGACGGTCGATGTCACCGACAAGGCCGGCAAGACCGAGAAGATGTGGGCCTACAAGGGCTCGCCGGTCTATTTCTTCGTCAAGGACACCAAGCCGGGTGACGTCAAAGGCAATGGCGTCGCCAACGTCTGGCACGTCGTCAAGGAATAGGCGGTCCGCACAAAGCGGTTGCTGCAGACTGCGATTTCCTCCATGCCCGGCGTTCCTCTAAGCTCGCCGGGCATGGATACCCCTGAAACGTCCCTTCTCGATCGGTTTGCCGCAATCGTCGGCGCGCAATACGCCATACGCGACGCTGGCGGCATCGCACCCTACCTGGCCGAGCGCCGCGAAAAATTCGCGGGCGCCGCGCCGCTCGTGCTTCGTCCGGGTTCGGTCGCCGAGATCGCCGCGATCCTCAAGCTCGCCAACGACACACGAACCGGCGTCGTCCCGCAGGCGGGCAACACCGGGCTGGTGGGCGGCCAGATCCCCTCGCCTGCCGGCGACCAGATCGTCGTTTCGCTGTCGCGGCTGAACCGCGTGCGCCATGTCGACGCCGCGAGCAACGTGATGATCGCCGAGGCCGGACTGATTCTCGCCGACGCCCACCGCGCTGCCGCCGAGGCCGACCGCCTGTTTCCGCTGTCGCTCGCTTCGGAAGGCTCCTGCGAGATCGGCGGCAATCTTTCCACCAACGCCGGCGGCACGGCGGTGCTTGCCTACGGCAACGCCCGCGAACTGGTGCTCGGGCTCGAGGTCGTCCTGGCCTCCGGCGAAGTCTGGAACGGGCTGCGCACGCTTCGCAAGGACAATACCGGCTACGACCTCAAAGACCTGTTCGTCGGCGCTGAGGGAACGCTGGGCATCATCACCGCCGCCGCGCTGAAGCTGTTCCCGCGCCCGCGCGGCGTCGCCGTCGCGCTGCTCGGGCTGAAAGACCCCTCCGCTGCCCTCGCCGTTTTCAACGTCGCCAAAGGGCTCGCCGGATTCGGGCTAACCGCGGCGGAGCTGATGCCGCGCATCGCCGTCGAGACGGCAACAAAATACCTCGCCGGCGCCCGCGATCCTCTCGCCGCGCCGCACGCCTGGTACCTGATGCTCGAAGTTTCCTCGCCGCGGAATCAGGAAGACGCCGACGCTTCCATCGAGGCGATCTTCGCCGAGAGCATGGAGCGCGGACTGGTCGAGGACGGCGTCGCGGCGAAGTCGGGCGCCGAAGCAGCCGAACTCTGGCGCATGCGCGAGGCGCTCTCCGACCTTCAGAAAAATCTCGGCGGCTCGATCAAGCACGACGTCGCCGTGCCGCTGGCGGCCGTCCCCGAGCTGCTCGGCCGCGCAGCGGACGCGGCGAAGAAACTTGTCCCCGGCTGCCGCCCGTTTCCCTTCGGCCACATCGGCGACGGCAACATCCATCTCAACATCAGCCAGCCCGAGGGGATGGACAAGCAGGCCTTTCTCGCGCGCTGGGACGAGATGAACGCGGTCGTCCACGCCATCGTCATCGACCTCGGCGGCACCATCTCGGCCGAGCACGGCATCGGCACGCTCAAGCGCGCAATGCTTGAACGGGTGAAGAGCCCGGTCGAGATGAGCCTGATGCGCAAGATCAAGTCAGCGCTCGATCCGCACGGCATCATGAATCCCGGCAAAGTATTGTAACGACTGGCGAAACGGTTCGGTAACCCTGCCCGGTTCGTTCAAATTTGAGGCTTCCATTTAAGCCGACCCTGACTCCTCCCGTGCCATAGAAGCGCTCCAGACCGAGGCCCACAACAACCGGGCCCGGGGAGCAACTTCGGAGAGGCGTCAATACCGTGAGCGACGCTGTAACCATCGGGTCGGGCCGGGCATTCCGGCTCGACCCGCGTGTCCTGCCCGCAGCCGGTGCGACGAGCACCGGGGAAGCGTTCGTCATCGAGCGCAACCGCGTCCTGCTGCGCCGCACCTTCACCGCCAACGGCCCGACGATGCAGGCCACCATGGCGCTGTCGGACTATCGCAGCGTGGCGGTGCGCATGGAATCGACCGGCGATGATGGCGAAGTGCGCGCCTTCATCGAACTGCTGCACCGCGACCCGACGCTGACGCTGACGCTGGCGATCAGCGACACGCCCGAAGACCTCGCCGCCGACTGGCAGAGCTGGGGCCGCACGCTCGGCCTGCCACTGCTCGTCATCGGCCAGGACGGATCGGTCGGCGAGCCGCTCGCCGGACATGGCCTTTCCGCCGCGCGCCCGAAGCCACGGCGCTATCATTCGTATTTCGCCAAGCGCCGCCCGCGCTTTCTTGTTCGCCGCAAGACCGGCGGCCAGCGCCAGGCCGAACGCGTCAGCGGTCGCGAAATCATCGCGCGGAACTGATCTTCAGTGAACGCGCACCAGCGTGTCCGCGACCAGCCCGGCGAACACGATCAGCCCATATTCACGGTTTGAGCGGAACAGCGCCAGGCACCGCGCCGGGTCGTCGATGTCGAGCGTTGCGATCTGCCAGATGAAGTGCGCCGCACCGATCGCGAGCCCGAGGTACGCGACCCAGCCGGCACCCGCTGCGAAGAACGCCGCGGCGAACAGCGCCGTCGCCCCGCCGAAGAACAGCGCGAGCATCGGCCGGGTGCGCGCGCCGAACAGCAGGGCGGTGGAGTGCACGCCGATCAGCGCGTCGTCTTCCCGGTCCTGGTGCGCATAGATCGTGTCGTAGCCGATCGTCCACAGGATGGCGCCCGCGTAAAGCAGCACCGGCGCCCACGCGAGGCTGCCAAAGATCGCTGGCCAGCCCATCAGCGCGCCCCATGAGAAGGCGAGCCCCAGCCCGAGTTGCGGCCAGTTGGTGACGCGCTTCAGGAACGGATAGACCGCGACCGTGACGAGCGACGCGACGCCGGTGACGATGGTGAAAAGATTGAACTGCAGCAGCACGAGAAGGCCGACCAGCGCCTGCGCGACCAGCCAAACCTTCGCCTGCCGCACACTGACCTGCCCGTTCGGGATCGGACGCGCGCGTGTCCGCGCTACCTTGGCGTCGATGTCGCGGTCGACGATGTCGTTGTAGGTGCACCCGGCCCCGCGCATGGCCACCGCACCGATGAGAAACAGCACGAGGTGCCACAGGTTGGGCAGCCGGCCCGCAGCGTCGGTGGCGAGCGCCGACGACCACCATGTGGGCAGCAGCAGGAGCCACCAGCCGATCGGCCGCTCCAGCCGCGACATGCGCGCGTAGGGCTGCCACGCCGCCGGCAGCAGGCGGTTCGCCCAGTGGCCGCGGACAGTGTCGGGAACGTGCGGAGTTTCACTCAAGCTGGTGTCCCTGCCTCCCCCTCTCCCTATGGGAGAGGAGGCGCCGCGGCAAGGCAGCTCGATGGACAAGCCCCACCTCAGTTGCTAAGCGCCGCGCCATGAACGTTCTCCTTATCGGTTCGGGCGGGCGCGAGCACGCGCTGGCGTGGAAGCTCGCGCAGTCACCGCGGCTGACGAAGCTCTACGCCGCGCCCGGCAACCCGGGCATTGCGGAGCATGCCGGGCTTGTCGCCGTATCGCCGGATGATCACGCCGGGATAATCGACGTCTGCCGCAGCAAGGGTATCGCGTTCGTTGTCGTCGGCCCCGAGCAGCCGCTGGTCGCCGGCCTCGCCGATGCGCTTGCCGTGGCCGGCATCGGCGTGTTCGGCCCGAGCAAGGCCGCCGCGCAGCTTGAGGGCTCAAAGGCCTTCACCAAGGCGCTCTGCGACGAAGCCGGCATCCCGACGGCAAAGTGGCGCCGCTTCACCGAGCCCCAGGGCGCCGGCGCCTACGTGCGCCAGACGGGCGCGCCCATCGTCGTGAAGGCCGACGGCCTCGCCGCCGGCAAGGGCGTCACCGTCGCCGCAACCATCGACGAAGCGCTCGCCGCCATCGACGCCTGCTTCGCGGGAGCCTACGGCGCGGCCGGCGCCGAGGTGGTGATCGAGGAATGTCTCCTCGGCGAGGAGGCGAGCTTCTTCGCGCTTTCCGACGGCGTGAACGTCGTGCCGCTGGCGACCGCGCAGGACCACAAGCGCGTCGGCGAAGGCGACACCGGCCCCAACACCGGCGGCATGGGCGCCTACTCCCCCGCCCCGGCGATGACGCCGGCGCTGGTCGAGCGCACGCTGGCTGAAATCGTCAGGCCAACCGTCGCCGCGATGGCGGCGCGTGGCACGCCGTTCAAGGGGGTGCTCTACGCCGGGCTGATGCTGACCGCCGAAGGCCCGAAGCTCATCGAGTACAACGTGCGCTTCGGCGATCCGGAGACGCAGGCGCTGATGCCGCGCCTCGACAGCGACCTGCTCGAGCTGATGATTGCGACCGCGGAAGGCCGGCTCGCCGGAACCTCACCGCGCTGGTCAAGCGACGCCGCACTCACCGTGGTGATGGCAGCGAAGGGTTACCCTGGCGGCTACGGCAAGGGCGATCCGATCGCCGGTATCGAACGCGCCGACGCGCTCCCCGGCGTGAAGGTCTTCCATGCCGGCACCGCGATATCCGGTGGCAAGCTGGTCGCCAACGGCGGCCGCGTGCTCAACATTACCGCCCGCGGCGCCACCATTGCCGAGGCAAAAGCCCGCGCCTACGCCGCCGTCGACCTCATTGACTGGCCGGGCGGATTCTGCCGCCGCGATATCGGCTGGCGGGCGATAGGGGGCAATCGGCAGTAGGCACCCTTTTTCAACCCTCCCCTTGAGGGAGGGTCAAACCGCCGAAGGCGGTTTGGGGAGGGGTGTGAGCGGAAGTCCCCCCTCCTGAAATCGCTGACGCGATTTCGACCTCCCCTCAAGGGGGAGGTTATGCAAGCGGCGGCAACCCACCGCTTCCCTCACCCGCTCGAATCCGCCAGACTCACCTCATGCCCATCCGCCGCCTCCCCGAAGACATGGTGAACCGCATCGCCGCCGGTGAGGTGGTCGAGCGGCCGGCGAGCGTGGTCAAGGAGCTGGTCGAGAACGCGCTCGACGCGCATGCGACCCGCATCGAGGTGGTAACCGCCGCCGGTGGCGTCGCGCTGACCCGCGTCTCCGACGACGGCGACGGCATGAATGCCGAAGACCTCGCGCTCGCCGTCGAGCGCCACTGCACATCCAAGCTCGATGGCGGGCTGGACGACATCCGCACGCTGGGCTTCCGCGGCGAGGCTCTGGCCGCCATCGGCGCCGCCGCGCGCCTGACCGTGACGTCGCGCAAGCGCGGCGCTGCCGAGGCGTTCTCGATCGCGGTCGATGGCGGCGTCACGCAGCCGGTTCGCCCGGCGGCATTGTCGCGCGGCACCGAGATCGCGGTGCGCGACCTCTTCTTCGCCACGCCCGCCCGGCTAAAATTCCTGAAATCGGAGCGCGCGGAGGCGACGGCGGTCAGCGACGTGGTGAAGCGGCTGGCACTGACACACCCCGACGTGCGCTTCACGCTCGCCGGCGAAGACCGCGCGCCCGTCGATTACCCGGCGACATCCGGCGCCGACGCGCGGCTCGCCCGCATCGGCCAGGTGCTCGGCCGCGACTTCGCGGAAAGCTCGGTCGCCATCGCGGCCGAGCGCGAGGGTATCGGGCTGGCGGGCTACGCCGGCCTGCCCACCTTCAGCCGCGGCAATGGTCTGGCGCAGTACTTCTTCGTCAACGGGCGCCCGGTCCGCGACAAGCAGCTTCTCGGCGCGCTCCGCGCTGGCTACGCCGATGTGATGAAGCGCGACCGCTTCCCGGTCGCGGCCCTGTTCATCACGCTCGATCCCGCCGAAGTCGACGTCAACGTCCACCCGACCAAGGCCGAGGTGCGCTTTCGCGATCCCGGGCTGGTGCGCGGCTTGATCGTCGGCGCGATCCGCGAAGCGCTCGGCGTCGGCGGCCGCCGCACGCCGACGACAATAGCGGCGGCGACGCTCTCCGCCTTCCGTCCGATGCCCCATCGCCGGCCGGCGGGCACCTACGCAGCACCCGAGCGGACGATCGCCGCACCGTCTGTGAGCGGTTTCGCCGAGGCGGCGCAGGCGGCCTTCGCGGCGTTTCAGCCTTCGGCCGATGTCCGCGACGAACCGGCGCCCGCAGGTGCCGCCGCGCACCCGCTGGGCGCCGCCCGCGCCCAGATCCACGAGACCTACATCGTCGCGCAGACCGCCGACAGCCTCGTCATCGTCGACCAGCACGCCGCCCACGAGCGCCTGGTCTATGAACGGCTGAAGCGCATCCTCGCCGAGCATGGCGCCGCCGGACAGATGCTGCTCATTCCCGAGGTCATCGACCTCGATCCCGACGATGCCGAGCGGCTGGCGGCGCGCAGCGCCGAACTCGCCCCGCTTGGCCTGGTGCTTGAGCGCTTCGGTCCTGGCGCCATCGTCGTGCGGGAGACACCGGCGATGCTGGGCATCACCGACACGCCTGGGCTGGTGCGCGACCTTGCTGACGAGATCGCCGAATGGGACCGGGCGACGACCGTTTCCGACCGGCTCGACCGCGTCGCCTCGACCATGGCCTGCCACGGGTCGGTGCGCGCCGGCCGCGTGCTGAAGCCCGCAGAAATGAACGCCCTCTTGCGCGAGATGGAGGCAACCCCCAATTCCAACGTGTGCAACCACGGCCGCCCCACCTATATCGAGCTGCAACTCGCCGACATCGAGCGCCTGTTCGGCCGGCGTTAGCCATGCTTGCGGGGCTATCTTTTTGCCGCAAAAATTGTTCTAGAATCGCGTCATGAACCGATACGAACGACCGAGTTATGGTGGCGAGGCGCGCGTGCGCTACCTCGATGGCGACTTCCAAGTGCTGGGCCCCGGCAGCTACGTGCGCTGCGCTGTGACCGGGGTCGAAATCCCGCTGGACGAAGTCAAATACTGGAGCGTCAAGCGCCAGGAAGCCTACGCCACGCCCGCCGCCGCGCTCCGCCGGTTTCAGGAGACCGGCAGCGTCTAGATAGAGCAACTGCAGGAAAAGTGGATTCCGCTTTTCCGTCCGGAATTGCGGAAAGCAAACAAATCGAGATCAATTCGCGATTCGATAAAATCGTGAATTGGTCTAGGTCCGGCGCAGCCGATTGCGCCTTGCCTAAGCCTTCTGGGCGAGCGCGGCATGGTTGACCGCGGCCTCGATCATTTCGGTCACTGCCGCCGGATTCTCGAACGCCAGCACCACCTGGAATGCCTCGCTGCGCTCGCGCAGCGCGCCGAGCGCCCCGGTCTTGCCCGCAAGGCGCACCAGATCCTTCTCCGTCGTTACCAGCCGAAGCTTCTCGCGTTCGGCGATCTGGACGAGCTTCATCGCATCGGCCTCGCCGTACTGGTAGTGATCGGCAAAGCTCAGCGTTTTCGCCACGGGCGCGGCCGCCTCCCTCAGTGACGTGAAGAACTTCTCGGGGTGCGCGATGCCGGCGTAAGCCAGAATCGGCTCCTTGCGCCACTCCTGGTCGCGCGCGGGGCGAATCTCGGCGTGGATCACTGGGCGCCCCGCCCGCGCGGCAGCGCGGATCAGCGGATCGGCGGCGGTCCCCTTTCCGACGACCAGGAGGGCATCGGCCCGCCGCATCTGCGGCGTCAGCGGCAACCGCAGCGGCCCTGAAGGAATGGTGAGCCCGTTGCCGATGCCATTGGCGGCATCGACGGCAACGATGGCGAGATCGAGCGCCAGCGCCGGGTTCTGGAACCCGTCGTCCATGATGATGATGTCGATCTTTTCCTCGACCAGCCGGCGTGCACCGGCCGCCCGGTCACGCGCAACGACGGTCGGCGCGGTCTGGGCGAGCAGCAGCGCCTCGTCGCCGACCTCCTCGGCGGTGTTGACCGAGGGCACCACCAGCACCGGCGAGCGCGCCGCCCCGCCATAACCGCGGGCGAGCATGCCCGGCTTCAGCCCGCTCGCGCGCGCCAGCCGCGCCAGCGCCATTGCGGTCGGCGTCTTGCCGGCGCCCCCGACCACGAAATTGCCGACACAGATGACCGGAACCGGCGCCCGGTATCGCGGCGGCTTCAGCATCCGCCGCTCGGCCAGGGCAGCCCAGATGCGCGCCACCGGCATCAGCGCCAGCGCCGCAGCGCTGGGTTCCTGCCGCCACCAGAATTCCGGGGCGGTCTGCCTCACGGCAACGCTGCCGCCGACGTCAGGTAACGGTCGAGCGCCGCAAGCGTCGCCTCGAGCGCGCCCGCGAGCGGTGCCAGCGCCGCGGTCGCCGCACGGGCGCGCGCTGCCGCCATGGACGGATTGGCGATGAGCGCGCCGACCGCCGCAGCCAGGCCCCCCGCATCGGCAATCGCCATCGCCGGAGCCGCGCTGTCGAGATGGCGGTAGATTTCCTCGAAATTGTGGATGTGCGGCCCGTGCAGAACCGCAGCGTCGAGCCTCACCGGCTCGATCGGGTTCTGCCCGCCGGTCGGCACCAGCGAACCGCCGAGAAAGGCGATCGGCGCCACGCGGTAGAACAGCCCGAGCTCGCCCAGCGTATCGGCGAGATAGACGTCGGCCTCGCGCACCAGCGGCTCGCCGCGGCTGCGCTGCGCCACCGACAAGCGCCGCTCGGCGAAAATCGCGCGCACCGCGTCGCCGCGCTCCGGGTGGCGCGGCACCACGATCGTCAGGAGGCCCGGATGGGCCGCGCGCATGAGCCGGTGCGCTTCGGCGACGATCTCCTCCTCGCCCGGATGCGTCGACGCCGCGATCCACACCGCCCGCTGGCCGATGTCGTTGAGCAGGCGTTCGACCTCATCGGCCTCGGCGGCAAGCGGCGGCACGTCGAACTTGAGGTTGCCCGTCACGTTGACGCGAGGCGCGCCCAGGGCGCCGAAGCGGGCACCGTCCTCCTGCGACTGCGCCAGGGTGAGGCCGATACGCGAAAAGATGGCACGGGCGAAGAAGCGCAGCCGCTGCCAGGCGCGAAAGGACCGCTCCGACAGGCGTCCGTTGACGATGATCAGGGGCGTGCGGCGGCGCTCCAGCCGGGAAATGACCGTCGGCCAGATTTCGGACTCGACGAAGATGGCAAACTCGGGCTGCCAGTGCGCGAGGAAACGGTCGACATACGTCACGACATCGAGCGGACCGAACTGGTGGATCGCGTTGCGGGGAAGACGGCGCGCAGCAACCCCGGCCGAGGTCACCGTCGTCGACGTGAAGACGACGTGGAACCCGCGCTCGCAGAGGCGCGCAACGAGCGGCATGACGGCATTGGTCTCGCCGACACTGGCCGCGTGTACCCAGGCCACGCGACCGGCGGGCCGCGCCACCGATGCCTGGCCATAACGCTCGCCCAGTCGCTCCGGTATTTCCTTGCCGCGCCGCGCCCGCAGCGCAAGCATTGCCGGCACTGCAGGACGCAGGGCAAAACCGAGCGCCCGGTAGGCACCGAACACGAGATTGCCGGGTTCAGCCACGTCGCCTGCCCACGATTTCGTCCGCGCGTTCGAAGACCGCATTGAGTCGCGCCTCCAGCGCCAGCCGCGCCGCCTCGAACATACCCTCATCGCCCTGGCGCGGCACGCTAATCGCCTCGCCGGCAACGAACGCAGTGTGCCCGAAGGGCAGCGTGATCGTCGTGCGGTCCCACGAATTGAGCGTCAAGCAGCGGCTGGAAGCCACGGCGATCGGCACGATCGGCCGGCCGGTAAGCCGCGCCAGCAGGATGAGGCCGGGGCTGACCTTTCGCCGGGCGCTCGGCATGAAGTCGGCGGTGAGCGCCACGGTGCGCCCCTGTTCGAGCGAGGCTTTCATCACGCGAAAGGCCTCAATGCCGCCCTTCTCGAACATGCGCTCCGGATCGGCCGCGCCCGAACCGCGGATGACGCCGAGCCCGAGATTGGTTGCAACCCGGGCCATGACTTCGGCGTCCGTACTCTTGGAGACCAGCACGTCGACGGGCCACGCCGGGGGCCGCACCGCCGGCAGCATGAAGGCCTGACCGTGCCACGAGGCCAGAATGAACGGCGCGTGCCGCCGGAAGGGATCGTCCTGCGCCGGCTCGAACGTCACGCGATTGGTCGCGTAGACGAACTTCAACGCTCCGGTCAGCAACGCGCCCGCCGCGCCCACGCCGAAAGGTGCGCGCTTGATGCGCTTTGACAGACTGGGCTTGCGACGCGCCCGCACCACCGGCCCGTGGGCTTTCTCCGTCACGTCTCGATCGTCGTTTCGGGATCGAGCAGGCGGTGCAGATGGACGACGAAGTAGCGCACGCGCGCATTGTCGACCGTCGCCTGCGCCCGCGCCTGCCACGCTTCGCGCGCCGTCCGGTAGTTCGGGTAGATGCCGACGATATCGAGCTTGGAGAGGTCGGCGAACGTATTCGTGTCGGGACTGACCAGCTCGCCGCCAAAAACCAGATGGAGAAGCTGTTTCTGCGGGTCCATCACCTGTTCCTGCGTGAGCCTTTGCCGCTCGGGGATGCGGCGCCGGCTGGCGGCGCGACGAAACGGCTTCGCCGGATTTCGTGCCTCAAAAAGCCCTGAGCCGCAAGCCTTAGCTCCCCGCGACGGTAAGCCCTGGCACGGCGACCGTCGGTGCATTGACCGCCCGGCGGTAAACGAGGTCGTTGGCCGGCCTCATTTCACGGAAAATATCGGCAAGGTTGCCGGCGATGGTGATTTCGCTGACCGGATATCCCAAGACGCCGTTCTCGATCACGAAACCCGCGGCGCCGCGGCTGTAGTCGCCGGTGACAGTGTTGGCCCCGTGCCCGATCAGTTCGGTGACGTAAAGGCCGCTGCCGACTTCACGGATGAGCTCCTCCGGCGACTGCTCGCCCGGATGAAGCGTGAGGTTGGTCGCCCCTGGCGACGGATTGGCGCCGCCGCGGCTGGCACGGCCGTTGGTCTCCAGTCCGAGCTCGCGCGCGGTGGCCGAATCGAGCAGCCAGGTCTGCAGGACACCGCCCGCCACGACATCGAGCGCCCCGCTCGCCACCCCCTCGCCGTCGAAGGGGCGCGAAGCCAGCCCGCGCCGACGCGTCGGATCGTCGCTGATCCGAATCGCGGGAGCAAAAATCTGCTGGCCGAGCTTGTCGCGCAGAAAGCTCGACTTCCGCGCGATCGAGGCGCCGTTCACGGCGCTTGCGAGATGTCCCACGAGGCTGGTCGCGATGCGTGGGTCGTAGACGACTGTCATGCGCCCGGAGGAAATCTTGCGTGGGTTCAGGCGGCGCACCGCACGTTCGCCGGCGCTGCGGCCGATCGTTTCCGGATCGCGGAGATCGGCGTGATAGACCATGTTGTCGAAGTCGTAATCGCGCTCCATCGTCGTTCCGCTTCCCGCAATCGCGGAAGCCGAGAGACCGAAGCGCGACGTGAGATAGGCACCCGAAAACCCGTCGGAAGTGGCGAGCACCACGCCCCCCAGCGACCAGCCGGCCGACGCGCCACCCGAATTGGTGACACCTGCCACCGAGCGGGCGGCATTTTCGGTCGCGAGCGCCTGCTCGGTCAGTTCTGCCGCCGCCGGAATCGTGATGTCGAGAAGGTCGCGGTCGGGAAAGTCCTGTGCCAGCCTTTCGCGGTCGGCGAGACCGGCGAATCGGTCCTCTGGGGCGACCTTGGCCATGGCAACCGCGCGGGCAGCGAGTTCGGCCGGGTTGGTCAGAACGTTCGCCGAAATGCCGGCGCTCCGCTTGCCGACGAAGACGCGCAGCATGAAGTCGTCGCCCTCAGCCCGCCGTGTCTCCTCGACCTTGCCGAGCCGCACGTCGACCGAAAGCGCGATGCCGCGCACACACACCGCATCGGCCGCATCGGCCCCGGCGCGGCGGGCAGCGGCAACCAGCGCAGCCGCACGCTCCGAAAGCTCGGTCTGATCCAGGATTTCCTTCATCGCGCGCCTTTCGGAGTAAAAATTGACCGGCCTGATCTATGGACCCGCAGCCGCTCCGGCAAGGCTTGGCTGTCGCAGAAAGGCAATCTGCGTGTCCCCAATGCGGCGGATTTCCTCAATTTCAAGGCCAGCGATCGGAGCGATGCTCACGGCCGCGTCCTCCTCCAGCACGACCACCGCGCCGGCTTTCAGCCAGCCGCCGGCGAGTGCCGAGGACAGCGCCCGCTCGCCGAGGCCCTTGCCATAGGGCGGATCGGCAAAAATCAGGTCGAAGGGAGGGACAGTTCCGGTTTCGCCCAGTCGTGTGGCATCGCGCCGGAAGATGCGCGTGCGGCCGGTCAGCCCGAACGCCTCGACGTTGGCGCGGATGACGCCACGCGCCTCCGCCCCGTCGTCGACGAACAACACCGAGGCGGCGCCGCGCGAAATCGCTTCGATACCGAGCGCGCCGGTGCCGGCAAAGAGGTCCAGCACACGGCCGTCGCGAACCGGATCGCCGTAGCTGTGCGCGAGGATGTCGAAGAGCGTCTGGCGAACGCGATCCGACGTCGGGCGGATCGCCTCCCCCATGGGCGCCTGCAACGGGCGCCCGCGAAATTCACCGCCGACGACGCGCACGGCTGTCCTGCCCGCCACGCTTCACCGCGGGCCGTCCGCCTGGCCGCGCGCCCGCGCGCCTGCCGCCGGCCTCGTGCGGTTCACGGCGCCCCTCGGGGGCAGCGGGCGCTGCCGGAGCCGGCGGCTGTCGGACATCGGACTCGAAATCGGCGTGCGCCTCGCGCGCCAGTTTGGCGCCAAGCTGGTCGCGCAGCACCCTGCCCCTGATCTCGCGCACCTCGCCAGCCGCAAGGTCGCCGATCTGGAACGGCCCGTACGAGATGCGGATCAGGCGGTTGGTCTCCAGACCGAGGTGCTCCAGCAGCTTCTTCACCTCGCGGTTCTTGCCTTCACGCAGGCCAAGTGTGAGCCAGACGTTCGACCCCTGCACGCGGTCGAGCTGGGCCTCGACCGCGCCATACATGATCCCGTCGATGACGGCGCCCTCCTTCAGCGTGTCGAGGCGGGCCTGGGTGACTGCGCCGTGGGCGCGGACCCGGTAGCGACGCAGCCATCCGGTCTGCGGCAGGGCGAGCACCCGGGCCAGCCCGCCGTCGTTGGTGAGGAGCAGCAGCCCTTCCGTATTGATGTCGAGCCGGCCGACGGCAACCACGCGCGGCAGCTCTTTGGGCAGCGCCGCGAATACCGTGGGACGGCTCTGCGGGTCGCGGGCGGTGGTCACCAGGCCGCGCGGCTTGCTATAGAGCCACAGCCGGGTGCGTTCGCGCTCCGGCAGCGGCTCACCGTCCACCGCGATGCGGTCGTCGGCGCCAACGTTAAGCGCCGGCGAGGCTATGATCCTGCCGTTGACCGCAACGCGGCCATCGGCGATCCAGCGCTCGGCATCGCGCCGCGAGCAAAGGCCTGCGCGGGCCAGCACTTTGGCGATGCGTTCGCCGGACGGCGGCGGGGATGAATGTGTCATGGGACAGGCTGATTAGCAGACGCGCGCGGCGCGAGCGAGGTTTGAGACAAGAATGACGACCGATGCGATGGGCATCGCACTGGAGGAAGCGGCGGCGGCGGCAGCACGCGGCGAGGTCCCGATCGGGGCCGCGATCCTGCGCGACGGGGTCCTCCTGTCGCGCGCCGGCAATCGCACGCGCGAGCTCGATGATCCGACCGCCCATGCCGAGATTCTGGCGATTCGCGCCGCGGCAGCGAGCGTTGGTTCGCAACGCCTCGCCGGGGCGGACCTCTACGTCACGCTCGAGCCCTGTGCCATGTGCGCGGCGGCAATCTCCTTCGCGCGGGTGCGGCGGCTCTATTTCGGCGCCAGCGACGAGAAGGGCGGCGCTGTGGAAAGCGGTGGGCGCTTCTTTGCGCAGCCCACCTGTAATCACGCACCAGAAGTCTACGGCGGCCTTTCGGCAGAGCCGGCGGCAAGGATGCTACAGGAATTCTTTCGGTCGCGGCGTTAGACGGTCAATTCGAGATGGACGTAGCCGCCGTGTTCGGTGCCGCGCCGGCATCGCTTCCCGCCACCGGCTGCATGGTGTCAGGATCGTCGTCCTGTTTCTGCCAGAACCAGTGGAATTTCTTCTTCTTTTCGGTAAAGGCGACGGGCTGCGTAGTGTCCGGCGCCCGCAGCTCGACCGGCGGGTCGGTGAGATAGCGGCGCACCGGATTCCCGTTGGCGTCGACCGCCAGACCGCCCTTGGCGTCACTGAACGCCTTCCTGATCTGCGCAATCTCTTCCTTGGAATAGGTACGCTTCGAAGGGTCGTGATAATTCGATCCAGCCGGATCGTGATAGTCGGGCTGAGACTGCGCATCGAACTGGGGCAGAGAGCCCGGCGGCAGATTGAGCTTTGGCGCCGGCTCGCCACGCGCCTCGCGCGCTGCGACATCGGCCTTGAACTTGGCGGCGGCGAGATCGGGGTCCTTCGGCCAGTTCGGCGGCAGCGAGGGATCGTCCGTACTTGCGCCATCGGCGGCAGTAGCAACCGTCTCGGGCGCCGGCAACGGCGCCGCCCCATCTGGGGGAGCGACAATCTTGGGGCGCGGCCCGTAGTTGATCGGCGCCTGCTTCGGCCCGCTGATCGCGGCAATGCCGACCATATCCTTCAAGGTCTGGGCACCGGGATTGACGCCGGTACCGTACGTTGTCCCGGAGCAGCCCGAAAGCATCGCGCCCGCTGCCGCAAAGGCAAGCCCGGCCACCGCAAGGAGGCTGCGACTGGCGCGCCGGTCGAGAATGACCATCGATTCGTCCCGTCCGATCCCTAGCGCGCCCAAGGCCCGCGGATACATCAGCCGCCGGTATCCCGCTGAAACTGGGCGAAAATCCGGCCAAACACGGCGTATTGGTATCCGAATCGTGAAAGGATCACAACGGCAGCCGACCCTGGAGGCGGCCGTTCAGACGCCGGTCGAGATCCGATCCCGGGTCCGCTGCCGCCAAAATCGCCCGCCCGCGCTCGACGTCGCCATGCATCGCGGCCACGAGCTCGTCCACGGAATTGAACTTCAGTTCCGGCCGGAGCCACGCGACGAAGGAAACCATCACCTGCTCGCCGTAAAGATCGCCCGCAAAGTCGAGCGCATGCACCTCCAGCAGCGGAGGGCCGTTGTCGAAGGTCGGGCGACGGCCGTAGCTCGCCACGCCGTCGAGGCACGAGCCGTCAGCGCGCTGCAGGCGCACGGCATAGACGCCGTGGCGAAGCCGGCAATCGGGGCCGAGCCGCAAATTCGCTGTGGGAAACCCGAGATCGCGTCCGCGCCGCTCGCCGGGAATGACGGTGCCGATCACGAACCAGCGGTAACCGAGGTCGGCGTTGGCTTCCGCGATGTCGCCCTCGCTGAGCCGTGCGCGGATCGCGCTGGAAGAGCATGGCCTGCCACCGCCCTCGACCTGAACCTCGCCGACCACGGTCACCGCAAAACCTCGCTCCGGCCCCGCCTGCAGCAGCAGCGATGGCGAGCCGCTGCGACCCTTGCCGAAATGAAAGTTGAAGCCGACGACCGCGGCAGCAAGCTTCAGCCGGCCCACCAGAATTTCATCGACAAAGGCAGCAGCCGGCATCTCGGCGAGCGCGCGGTCGAAGTCGGCAACCACCAGTCCGTCGATGCCAAGCGCGCCAAGGAGCCGTGCCTTTGCCGGGAGCGGCGTGAGCCGGAACACAGGCTCGCCCGGCCGGAAGTAGGTGCGCGGATGCGGCTCGAAGGTGAGCGCGACCGCCGGAACGCCACGGCGCCGGGCCTCGGCCTGCGCCGCCAGAAGCAACGCGCGATGACCGGCATGAACTCCGTCGAAATTGCCCACCGCCACCACACCGCCGCGAAGACGCGCCGGCACATCGTCGAGGCGATCGGGAACAAGCATGGGCAGGCGGTCGCCGTCGGGCATGGCGGAGATCAAGGGCGTCGTCCCCCCGGCGGCAAGGGAGCCGCCCCGCGCCCGACGTCGGCGCGGATCAAGCTGGCCCCCAGGCAAGCTGCGCCATCACCGCCCGCGCCGTGAGACCCTCCGTTCGCAGGCGGGCGGCGACCCGCGCGATGTCGGGCGCAAAACGGTCGCCGAAATCGGCGGCATGGATGCCGCCGGTGACAAACAGAACATCGAAGCCGTTGTGGACCGCCCCGCGCACATCGGTTTTGAGACCGTCGCCGATGGCAAGCACCCTGGTCCTGGGCTGCGGCGGCGCGATGCGGGCGAGAGCCGCCTCGTAGATCGCCGGGTGCGGCTTGCCGATGATGAGCGTCTCGCCGCCGAGGTCGCGGTAGCGCTCGGCAAGCGCCCCCGCGCACCAGATCAGCCGCCTCCCGCGCTCGACCACGATATCCGGGTTGGAGCAGATCATGGTGAGGCCGCGGTCGCGCCAGGCGACGAGCCGCCCGGCATAGTCGTCAGGCGTTTCGCGGTCGTCGTCAAAGAGTCCCGTGCACGAGATGAGGTCGCAGTCCGCCTCGCCGGCAAGCGCGATCGGCAGGCCATCGTAGAGCGGCAGGTCGCGCTCCGCGCCAACGTGAAACACCCGTGCGCCGGGTCGCTCGGCAAGAAAGGCGCGGGCGGTGTCCCCCGAGCTGACGATGTCGTCGTAGGCCGTACGCGGCACGCCGAAGCGGTCGAGCTGGGCGGCAACCTCCGCCTTCGGCCGCGGCGCGTTGGTGATGAGAATGACGGTCCCGCCGCCGGCACGATAGGTGAACAGCGCCTCCGCCGCCCTCGGATAGGCGCGCATCCCGTCGTGCACGACACCCCACACATCGCAGAACAGCACCGGATAGTCGGCGGCGAGTTCGGCTAGGCCGCTGACCAGCGGCGGATTGGCAACATTGACCATGGTAGCGAGCGCGTACGTTAAAGCGCCGCCGCCGGTCAAGCGGAAGCGCTGGCATCCTCGCGCCCCCGGACGCCACCGGCCCGGCGACCTACCCTTTGTTTACCATCCGGGCGGACAATCGCCGCTTGCAGTCTCCTCGCAGGGGAGACGGGGTCCTGAACGGCCATGAATTCAGTTCTACCGCTGACGCCGCCCATGCGGCGGGCGCCGGCCGCGGCTTCGCCCGTGGCGGTGCTCATCATCGACGCCGACCCGGCCGAGCGCCGCAACCTCGCCGGCATCATTGCCACGCGCGGCGAAGGACGGTTCGTCGCCAACGTCTTTGCCAGCGCGCAGGAGGCCGAGCGGGCGATCGCCGCCCTGCCCGACGGCATTGTCCTTGCGAACCTGGAAACGATCGGCAGCCCGGAGGCGCTGAGCGAGGTCAGCGCCCATTGCGCCACCATCGCCACCAGCGCCAACCCCTCGCTCGCCATCGCGGTGGCGGCGATGCGCGGTGGCGCGGCCGACTTCCTGCCGAAGCCCATCGGCGCGCGCGCACTGATTGAACACCTGACCCAGGTGCTGTCGCCCAATCGCCCGCGTCCGCCAGCCAGGAGGGACGATCCGGCCCCCTCGCCCACCATGCGCGCCGACACGGATTTCGCAGGCTTTATCGGACGTTCGCCACCAATGCAGATGCTCTACGACGCCATCCGCCGGATGGCGCCTTCGCACGCGCCGGTATTCCTGACCGGGGAGAGCGGCACCGGCAAGGAGCTTGCCGCCGAAGCCATCCACGCCGGCTTCAGCCAGGCGGCCGGGCGCGACGTTCCGTTCGTGGCGCTGAACTGCAGTGCGATCCCCAGAGACCTGATGGAAAGCGAGATATTCGGGCACGTGCGCGGCGCCTTTACCGGCGCCTCCGAGGCGCGCCCCGGCGCAGCCGAACTCGCCGACGGCGGCATTCTTTTTCTGGACGAGATTGCCGAGATGGATGTGGCACTGCAGGCCAAGCTGCTGCGCTTCCTGCAAGACGGCCGGTTCCGGCGCGTCGGCGGCAGCGAGACGATCGGAACGGACGCGCGCGTCGTCTCCGCCACCAATCGCGATCCTCGAGGCGAGATCGCCGCCGGGCGACTGCGGGCCGACCTGTTTCATCGCCTCCACGTGCTGCCGCTCCCCCTGCCGCCGCTGCGCCAGCGCGGCGACGACATCCTGCGGCTCGCTGGAACGTTCCTCGGCCGCTTTTCCGCCGAGGAAGGTCGCCACTTCACCGGTTTCGCCCCGGACGCCGTTGCAGCCCTCGTGCAGTACGCATGGCCAGGCAATGTGCGCGAGCTCGCCGCCGCAATCCGCCGCGTCGTAGTCCTTCACGACGGGCCGCTGGTCAGCGCGGCCGCGCTCGCCATTGCTTCGGGACGCGGAGAGACTCAGTCGGTTGCGGCGCCGCGCGAACCGTCCGGCCAGGTTGCCTCCTATGCGGAGCAGGAGCGCGCCATCATCGAGCACGCGCTTGCGGAGGCCCGCGGCAACATCGCGCGCGCCGCGGCGCTGCTCGGCATAAGCCCCGCTACCATCTACCGAAAGCGCCATAGCTGGCGAACCGCACTGTCGGAATAAGTGCCTTGTGCACTTGCGTCGCGTGGCCCGCTACTTGCGTCTGCCGTGGCGAATGTGATCATGGCGCGGGGAAGTGGCCAGATCGGCCTCGGGGGACGAGACAGATGACTGCACGCATTCGCGACCGGAGCGTGGTCGCCGCCGTGTTCGCATTCGGCCTGCTGGCGGGAATGACCGCCGCCTTCGCGGGCCCGATCACCGACAGCGCCACCCAGGCGGAACAGGATCTGGGTGCGAACAAGCCGGCAGATGCTCTGGCCGCTTTCGATGCTGCCACCGATGCCTTCTGGCTAGCCTCGCCGCTGCAGTTCCGCAGGATTCTGTTTGCCGACGCCGTGTCCGGCTATGGCCACTACACGCCGCACCAGGGCACGACCTTCAAGGCCGGCGACACGCCCGTCATCTACTTCGAGCCGGTCGGCTACGGCTTCGGCGTCAGTGGCGATGCCACCCACATCGCCTTCTCGACCGGCATCGAGATCAGGACCCCGGGCGGGCTTATTCTCGCCAAGACCGGCAATCTCGCCGATCTCGAGTGGACCGGAGCGGCCAAGACCAGGGAGTTCTATGGCTCGCTGGGCGTAACTCTCCCGGCGCTGAAACCGGGCTCGTACCAGCTCATCCTGACGCTGACCGATACCGTTTCGTCCAAGACGGTTACCACCACCCTGCCCTTCGACATCGGCGCCTGAAGTCCGCGGGCTTCGGATTCCCAAGTCGGCACAAGGCATTAGCGGAAACGGCGGCAGATCGGCGTGCCGACGCGCGCGGTAAGCGCTTGACGCCGCGGCCGCGGCTTCTTAAATGCACACCGCTGTTGGCACTCATCAAAAGCGAGTGCCAACACTCCCAAAAGTCAGGTTCAAGGACCACTGCCAGGCCACTCGAGGCCGGCACCGTTCAAGAGGAAAACCCATGAAATTTCGCCCCCTTCACGACCGCGTGGTCGTTCGCCGGGTCAAGTCTGAGGAAAAGACCGCGGGCGGCATCATCATCCCGGACACCGCTCAGGAGAAGCCGCAGGAAGGCGAGATCATCGCCGCCGGCTCCGGTGCACGCGACGAATCCGGCAAGCTGATCCCGCTCGACGTCAAGGCCGGTGACCGCATCCTGTTCGGCAAGTGGTCGGGCACCGAGGTCAAGATCGACGGCGAGGATCTCCTGATTATGAAGGAATCCGACGTCATGGGGATCATCGAAGGCAAGCCCGCGGCTGGCCGCAAGGCGGCGTAACGCTCGCTTCGATCGCCTTCCCCAATTTTCAAAAGGACTGAACAACTATGGCAGCCAAAG
>Ga0265313_10000711_pt1 | contig 34361 bp, 23 predicted proteins | sample 4123metaG_FD_203122 | JGI IMG/M metagenome (GOLD analysis project Ga0265313, IMG submission 203122) | Rhizosphere microbial communities from Carex aquatilis grown in University of Washington, Seatle, WA, United States - 4-1-23 metaG | ecosystem: Host-associated > Plants > Roots > Rhizosphere >... | reverse complement strand
GTTAGTGATCCGCTGCGGCTCTTGCGACGCGCAATCAAGTGGCTCGCGCCAGACGGCACGTTGACGGCTCGTTTCAACAACGCGTGTCACATTGCCACTGTCGGCGGGCTCTTGGCGGGGAAATGGCAGCCTGTTAAGGCAGATGACAACGGACAAACGACCGATCACCACCTCCGCGTCTACACTCGCCGCGAGATTGAAAAACTCTTCTTCCGAGCTGGATACCAACCGGTCGAACTTCGGGCGGAGGAAAATCTCGCCCTGGCTCGTTGGCGAGACAACGGCAGTCCCCGCGAGGTCGTCGCAGGGCCGTTGCGCATCCATGTTACGGCGCCCGCCGAGGCCAAGGAGCACTACGCCGAACGTTTCGTGTCCGTCGCGATGCCGGCCAAACGACACGACCACGGCCTGACTTCGATCGTGATCGTGACCTTTAACCAGCTTGCCTATACGCGGATGTGCCTGGAGAGCATTCGGTTTCTCACCGACGAGCCGTACGAGCTAATCATCGTCGATAACGCGAGCACGGACGGAACGGTCGAGTATTTGAGGTCGTGTAGCGACGTGAAGCTCATCGAAAATGCCGAGAACCGAGGCTTCCCCTCTGCCGCCAACCAGGGAATGTTGGCCAGCCGCGGCCAACAAGTCCTGTTCTTGAACAACGACATCATAGCCACAACGGGTTGGCTCAAGCGGCTGCTATCCGCCCTGCACAGCGATCCGAGGGTCGGCCTGGTCGGTCCCTGTTCGAACTATGTCAGCGGCCCTCAGCAGGTCGAGCCGGGCTACCACGATCTGGCTTGCCTTGATGGCTGGGCCTGGGAATACGGCAAACAAAACTACGGCCATTACGAGGAGGTCGATCGGCTGGTGGGCTTCTGCTTGTTGGTGCGCCGTGAAGCGCTCGACGCAATTGGGCTCTTCGACGAGCGATTTGGAATCGGGAATTTTGAGGACGATGATCTTTGCCTCCGTGCGATCGCAGCCGGCTGGCGAGCGGTGATTGCCCGCGACGCCTATATCCACCATTTCGGTCACCGCAGTTTTGCAGGGGCAGGAGTCGATTTACGGGCACTGCTTGAGCGCAACCAGCGGCTGTACGACGAAAAGTGGCGCGGGGCTGTAACTGGTTCCCCAAAAGGTGGAACTTCGGTCGTTGGTAACGGACGCACCTGCCTGCTCCCCACATCGCCTGATCCCCTGATCTCTTCAACCCTACTTCCTGGCCCCTGCCGCCTCTCCTGCTGCATGATCGCCCGCGACAACGAGCGCACGATTGCTGCCGCAGTCAAGAGTATTCTGCCCTGGGTCGATGAGGTGATCGTAGTTGATACCGGCTCGAAGGACCGCACGCCTGAAATCTGCCGACAGCTCGGCTGCAAGGTCTACCATTTCCCCTGGCCCGATAGTTTTTCCGTTGCTCGCAACGAATCACTCAAGCACGCGACTGGCGAGTGGATCGTCTGGTTTGACACCGATGACGAGTTGGATGCCGAAAACGGTCGTAAGCTCCGGGAATTGCTCAGCAGCCCGATTCCTGACAACATCTTCGGCTTCACGATGCAGGTGCATTGCCCGCCTGCCCATCCCGAAAGCGACCATGACGCCGTCGTGGTGGACCACTGCAAAGTGTTCCGCAATCGGCCCGACATTCGCTTCGAAGGGCGAATCCACGAACAGGTCCTGGGGTCGATCAGCCGTGCCGGGGGAGAAGTGCTCCACACATCGCTGTTTGTGGTGCATGCCGGCGCCGACCACACGCCGGCCGGTCGTAGGCGCAAACTCGCCCGCGACTTCAAGCTCCTGCGCTTGGAACTCAAGGAGCAGCCCGGCCACACGTTCACGCTTTTCAACCTCGGCATGACGTTCGCGGATTCCAAGAAATACCGCAAGGCGGTCAGAGCGCTGGAGCGCAGCCTCGCCGCCTCGCATCCCGGCGAATCGCACGTCCGCAAGATTTATGCCCTGCTGGTCAGCAGCTTAAAAGAGCTCGGTCGCGCCGAGGACGCCAGCCGCTGCTGCCAGCAAGGGCTGGCTCTTTTCCCGAAGGACCCGGAGTTGCACTTCCGCTCCGGCCTGCTGCACCACGACGCCAAACGGCTGCGCCAGGCGGAACAAGCCTACCTTGCGGCACTGGCCAGCGACGAAGAACCGCATTTCGCCAGCATCGACCGTGGAATCACGGGCTACAAGACACGCCAGAACCTGGCTGTCGTCTACGCCGAGATGGGCGCCCTGCACAAGGCTGAGGACCAATTCCGCAAAATCGTCGAGGAAGTGCCGAGCTATCGCTACGGTTGGCAGTGCCTCGCCGACAACCTGCTCGAACAAGGTCGGCTCGGGGCGGCCGATGCTTTGGCCGACGAATTATTCCGCATCCCGTTCCTGCGCAGCACCGGGCTGGTGCTTGCCGGTCAACTGGCAGAGCGCCGCGGTAATTTGTCAGTGGCGCGGCAATTGCTCGTCGAGGCGGTCGAGCAGAGTCAGGGGGACGAGCGGCCGCTGGATGAGCTTTGCCGGGTACTGTTCTTCCACGGTGCGCCGGACGAGGCCGAAGCCGCACTGACCCGCTTGGTGCGGGAGAGGCCCGATGATGCCGCAGCCCAGCACAACTTGGCTGTGGTCTACCTGCGGCAGGGCCGGCCTGTTGAAGCGACGTTGATGTTTCGCAGCTCATTACAGTTGCGGCCGGACTCACCGCCGACGGCTCAGCTCCTTGCCTGTGCCGAAGCGGCGTTAGCGCGAGAGCAACAAGCCGCGTAGGAGGAGGAAATCGGTGGGTAAGGAGCGGCGAAGTAGAAAGTGCGGGCTAAAACAGAACGCGGAATTCGAAGTGCGTACCAGAAACACATGGACTATCGGCGTCGATGCCCAACACCCAACAGCTCGTCCAATCAATGACCATTAACCAACCGCAATTTGCGGCCGGAGGGAGGATCGACCAATGCAGAACATGACGCACGAAATGACGATCCACTGTCTATCACTCGCCACACTTCGCCGGCTGGCAATCGACAGCCGGCAATCGCTCTGCGCCCGGTGGCGTATGGTCTTCGGCTCGCGGTTTGTGACTTGGCCGCGGACCGCCCGCAACGAAATGGAGATGCCTTACTCCGTCATTTTCTCCAAGTGCCCGACCTCGTGAATCCCAACATCTCGTCGCTGACTGACGACCTCCAATCCAATAACCCAAAACCAAAGATCACCTCACCATGCCGTTTCCACCCTGCCATTCCCGACGCGATCTCGAAGGCGAAGCCCACGTCGCCTACTGCGCGCATCCGCGGATGAACATCCGGGATCAGCGAGTGAATGTGGAAGTCTGCGAGATCTGTACTCTTCGGCACCAGCTGCTGCCCGAGACATTTCGGCCCTTCCCGCCACCCCCGCCACGTGGGCCGTGTCGGCACTTGGGCGAGGAAACCGGGCTGCGTGATTGCCCGACATGTTTGGGAAACGTGCGGCTCAAGGTGTTTGCCTGCCATCATCCGGCGCACATTGAGACGACGATCCAGGAATGTTTGGCTTGCCCAGACCACGAGGAGATCAAACGGGAGGGGGTGGGCAGAGCGACCGCGAGCAAAAAAAGCAGTAAACAGAACGACCACTGACCAATGATTCGATTTCGGCGGAAAACCAAACAATTCACCAAGGACAACTGATAAAGGACCAATAACCATGTCTTCCAACAATTGCGGATGCAGTGGTTGCCCCAATGGCGTCGCGACCCAGTACAGTATCGTCGTGAGCGGGATCACCAATGGCGTGGGTTGTACCCAATGCGCGAGTCTCAATGGGACGATCGTCTTGAGCTTGCCGCCGAACCCGATGGACTTCTGTATGTTCTCCGGCCCTCCGAACGTGTGTAGCTTCGGCGGGTGGCAGTTGGAATTGTCATCCAGTGGCGCGACTTTGGCGTTACCGTCCGGGATGGGGGAGCCCTTGTGGGCGTCTGGCCCACTCGCCGATTGCCTCGCACCATTCACCGTCAACCGCACCACGGGGACAAATACCGAGTGCAACAACTGGCCAGGCTCCATCGTCGTCACGCCAATCGGGCCCCCACTTTCCAGTCTGGCCTCGGCCTCCGCCTGCCTCGCCCCATTGACTCTCGGCTGCGCGCCCGGCTCCAATCTCGGCGGCGTGCAGCCTCCTTACGTGGGAGCCACCTGCGGCGATCCGCTCGGCCTCACCGATTGCCAGGGCTGCTGGCTCGGCGCGCTCGACGCCAAAGCCGCCCCCAGCGCGACAGGCGGTTGTGGATGTGGATGTGGATGCGGCGGTTGTTCCGGTGGTTGCGGCTGCTCCGGTGGAGGTGCCGGCGCAGCTGGCAGTTCTGCCTCGCCCATGGGAAAGAGTGCCATGGCCGCCCCCAAAGGTGGCTCGAACGGCGCCGGTGCATCGGGCGGCGGTTGTGGATGCGGTTGTGGATGCGGCACCACCTTGGTGCCCGCCGCCCTCGGAACGACACTCAAGAAACTTGCACAGGCGGGTCCGGGCCAGATCAATTTCTCCAATGGAAACCTATTTGTGCCGGTGTCCATCACAAAGGCCGGACCATTCGCCGTCCAACCGACGTTGTTCTACAACTCGTTTACGCCCACCGCCTCCGAATTCGGTGCCGGCTGGAGTAATCTCTTCAAGCAGTCCGTCGCCTCGTCGTTCGGCGCAACTGCCGTCACCATCACCAAGGGAAGCGGCAGTGTCCTCCGCTACCCCATTTCGGGCACCACCGGCACGCCCCCAGGAAGCGTGCAAAATGCCCTGGCCAAGAACATGGACTTCACGTTTACCGAGACCCAGCCCAACGCCACCTCCCTGCACTACAACAGCTCGGGCACGCTGGTCAAGCTGCAAAACGCAGCCGGCTCGACCTGGACCCTGTCGCACGATGGAGGGGGCCGGGTCACCAAGATTCTTGATCCGGTCGCTGGCACCACTTCTCTGGTTTACGATGGCTCGAACAAGCTCAAGCGGATCATCGACGCGGCGGGCCGAATCACCAGCTTCACGGTCGATGGCAGCGGCAATCTGCGCCGCCAGACCATGCCCGACCTGTCGATCTACACGTTCCTGTACGACGGCAGCAGTCGTCTCCGGGCACATATTGACGCCGATGCCAACCGCTGGTCGATGACCTACGACAGCAACAGCATGATCCATACCGTGAAGTCGCCCCTCGGCCTCGTCACGACCTACTCCTGGCTCCGTTCGGCCGCCACTAAAATCACCGACCCGACGGGAAACATCTACACGCTGCTCTACACGGCGGGCCGCAACCTCCGCGCGGTGGTTGATCCTCTCGGGCTGCGAACATCGCTCAACTGGGCTGCCAACGCGATCAGCACCATTCAGGACGCCAACGGTGCCGTCATCACGTTGGGCTACCGCAAGGCCGCCAGCGGCGTATCGCAAGTGCGCACAATCGCCGATGCCTTGGGCCATATCGTCACGCAATTGTACGATAGTAGCGACCGCGTCAAGACCACGATTGACAGCAATGGCAACCGCACCTCGCTCGTTTGGAACAGCTCGAACCAGCGTACGGCCCTCATCGACGCCCTGGGCAATCGCTGGTCCACGACGTACACGACGCAGGGGACCGTGAAGACGCAAAAGGACCCCCTGTCCCATGTCGTGACGAATCTCTATGACAGTTCCGGAAGGCAGTCCGCGGCCATCAACCAGCTCGGCCAGCGGACCAGTTTTGGTTACGATTCCAACTCCCAGGTCGTCCGCGTTCAAAACGCACTCGGCCAGATCACGACCACGCTCCACGATTCGATGAACCGCGTGCGGGCCATTGTCGATCCTCTCCTGAATCGGTCTTCGATGACCTATGACAGCGACGGACGATTGCGGATGACCACCAGCCCGGTCGGCTGCATCACCACGAATCTGTACGATGCCGAGGGGCGGCTGCACGTCGTCATTGACGCCATGGGCGGCCGGGTGACGATGGGCTATGACTCGCGTGATAATCTCGTCACGGTCGCGAACCAGCTCAACCAGGTCGTCACCAGCGTGTACGACAGCGTCAACCGGCTCGTGGCGACCGTCGATCCTCTGAACAACCGTTCGACGACTGGGTATGATTCGGCCAGCCGCGTCGTCCGCCAGGAAAACCCGCTAGGGTTCATCTGGACCACAGTCTTCGATTCCGCGGGTCGTGTTCGGGCAACAATTGACCCCATTTTGAGCCGGACCTCGCTTGCCTACGATCCGGCGGGGAACCTGGTGACGGTCAAGAATCCGCTTTCGGCAGTGACGACCACGCTCTTCGATGCGTTAAATCGTCCCCGGACAATTCTTGACCCCTTGGCGAATCGCACAAGCCTTGCTTATGACAGTGCGGGGCGGCAGATAGGCGTGAAAAACCCACTCGGGTTCATCAACACGACGGTCTTCGATCCTGTCGGGCGGGTGAAGGCCCAAGTTAATCCATTGGCCTTCCGCACCTCGATCGGTTACGACGCGGCTGGGCGCCGTGTGACGGTCACGAACCCGCTTGGGTTCGTCTCCACGACCATCTACGATGCCGCAGGCCGCACCCGCGCGGTTCTCGACCAACTCGCGAATCGAACCACGATGGGTTATGACGCTGCCAGCCGGCCCGTGACGCGGCAAAATCCGTTGGGCTTCGTCTGGACGACGCTCTTCGATTGCTTGTCGCGGACACGCGCGACGGTCGATCCGCTTTCGCATCGTGTTTCGACCGGTTACGACGCCGCTTCGCGGCCCATCACTTCCACGAACGGGCTGGGTTTCGTGACTACCACGGTTTTTGATGCTGATGGCCGCGTGAAGGCCACGATCAACCCCCTGGGCTTCCGCTATTCGACGGTGTTCGATGCCGCGTCGCATCCCGTGGCGACCATTGATCCTCTTGGCCGAAGGAACACAACGGTCTTCGACGCCGCGGGACGGACCAAGGCCACGATCAATGGTCTCGGGTTCAGGACCACGCTCGGCTACGATGCCGCCTCGCAAAACACGTCGGTGCAGGATGCCCTCGGCCGCATCAGCACGACCATGTTCGATCTCGCCGGACGGCGCCGGGCGACGATTGACGCCTTGGGTTTCAGGACGACGGCTGGTTTCGACGCTGCCTCGCGGCCGGTGACGGTCACGAATGCGATTGGAGCCGTAGTCACGACCGTATACGATGCCGCCAGTCGGGTTCGAGCAACTGTCGATGGTACCGGGGCACGGACCACCATGGGTTATGATGCCGCGAATCGAAATGTCAGCGTCCAGAACCCACTTGGAAACATTGTCACCAGCGTTTATCTGGCCACCGGCTGGCGGCGGGCAACCGTCGATCCACTTCTCCACCGGGTAACCAGCTCATTCGATGCGGCAGGCCACACGGTTTCCGTCCGCGACGCCAATAACAACCTCGTCACGACGGTATTTGATCCAACGGGCCGCGCCGTGGCAAACGTCAATGCCCTCGGCTTCCGAGTGACGAACCTCTTCGATGCCGCCAATCGCCGCACGGCAATTGTCGATGCCCGTGGAAACAGGTACTCATTCGGATATTCGAAGGCCGACCAGCAGGTGACGCAAACTGACGCCCTGTTGCGGGTGCAGACCGTCACGTTCGATGCCGCCTCCCAGCCCGTGGTCCGCATTGACGCGAGGTCCTTCCGGGTCAGCCAGGTGTTCGACAATGCTGGACAAATGGTTGGAATCCACTATCCTGATAGTTCGAGGGTCACGCAGGTTTTCGACGCAGTCGGGAACCGCCGTGTATTGCTTGACAGCACCGGTTCGTACACCACGACCTTCGACGCCTTGAACAGGGCTCATGCCGTGGAAAACCCCGCCTTGAAAACGGTCACGGTCACGTGGGACGCCGCCGAGCGTAGACGAACGCTCATCAATCCTGACGGCGGGATCGTCACTTATGCCTGGTCGAAACGGGACCAATGCGTCGCCCTGCAAAATGCGGACGGCGACAGGACGAGTTGGACCTTTGATAGTGCCGGTCGAAAAACAGTCCAGCTTTTGGCAAACGGCGTGCGCGTCAGCCTGGCGTACGACGCGGTCGATCGCCTCGTTCGCCTCGCGAACCTGAATTCCACCGGGACGACGCTTTCCAGCTTTCGCGACACATGGGATAACGCCTCGAATCGGGTCAATCGCCAGGAGGCCGACGGGACCTTGGTCAGTTGGTCGTACGATGCCAGCTATCAGCTCACACGCGAGCGACGTAGTGGCACGACCTACGCCTACGACACGACGTACGTTTATGATCCTGCGGGAAATCGCAAGCTCAAGATCGATAGTGGCGCGCGGACAACCATTACGCTGGACGCCGCGAACCAGACCATCAAGTCCGTCGCCGCCGCTGGGTCTACCACATTTTCCTTCGACCAAAACGGGAACCAGCGGCTCGAAATCGCGCCGACCGGAACGACTACGAACACCTGGGACTACGAGAATAGGCTCGTGAAGGTTGCCTTGGCCAGCGGAGTCCTGAACACCTTCACGTTCTCCGGCGACGGCCAGCGTGTGCAGACGCAGGACAGCAGCGGCACACTCAAGCAAGTCTACGATGGCGAGAAGGTGCTGCTGGAAACGGACCAGACGAACACCACCCAGGTGGTGTACACGTCGTCACCGGAAGTTTACGGCGACCTCGTGAGCCAGAAGCGGTCGCTTGAGCCACATTACCACATCTTCGATCCCCTCGGCTCGACGGATCGACTCGTCGGTTCCGCTCAGACTGTGACCGACACGTACATCTACAAGGCGTTTGGGGAGATTTTGCTGGCGGGAGCAACGGCAAATCCATTTCGATTCATTGGTTCATTGGGGTATTATTACAGCGCCGACCTGGCTGCGAGCCTACTGACCGCGCGTTGGCTCGTTTCCTCCAATGGTAGATTTTTGTCCACAGACCCGACTCCAAGCTCGGCAGAAACCCACCTTTACGTCTATGTGGGCAATCATCCTCTCGCTCTCGTTGATCCAAATGGTGCGCAGCCATGTAAGCGCGCAAAGACGAAGGACTTTGTCAGATTAAAGACTATACGAATTAATCTAGATAAGATAAATACCGATGATCTGAATGCTGTAGCGAAAGCTATCGCGGCCCAAATTGACGTCGCGCTTCCAGAGGACGATTTCATGTACAGCGCTCAGGTCCTGCCCGAGGTCGATACTATTCGAGGTGTTGCCACCGTCGGATCGAGTGGGTTCGTTATCAGGTGTAAATTCAGTGGGGCAGCGCACGACTGCGATTGTAACATGAAGTGTTGCAGTATCGAAGACCTCAACTGCACGTTTCTAGCTGCCTACGTGATTCTGAAAAACACCACCGGCGGCAATGTCTTTCTTGAAGACAAGGCTTCTAGAAAGCTTACTCCGCTCCCGTCCCCTATGGATACGATAACTCACGAGCAATGGCACACAGATGGGGCTCCAATTAAATCGCCTCCGGTACGTGTCGTGCGCGACGGCTTTCGTGGCGGATTCATTAGCGCAATACCGAAGGCCCTAAGGTGTCTTAACCAGATCAATGCATGTAAATACGCCGCTTCTCTAACGAACGAGGATTGCCAAGACAAAATCAAGAAGTGCCTCGATTGGAGCCTCCTCGGACAATCTGCAATCGAGATTATCAATGCGCATGGGCAATGGCACTCAGAGAGACGTACGAGTCCGCGGGGCCCACAGTACATCTGGAATGACGACCCAATACCCGATTACCCACCTATGCCGCCGCTGTGAATTGCTAGGAGTTTCCGTGTACTTAAGGTGTGTCCGCAAGCGCTCCTTGCGGTTTAAGTTGTCCACGCTGTTTCTTGTTACCTCTCTGGCGGCAGCCGTCTGCGCCTTCGCACGTTGGTATGGGGACTGCTTACTTGCCGAGAATTACTGTGCTCAGGTAGTAGAGTCCTTTGGCGGCTCAGTGTGCCGGGAGCCGATTCATGGCGCAGATCTTGTGTTTGCTCATTCATTAGGGATTGAGTGGCAGGGCCATGTTATAGCCGTACAACTTACGGACCGTTCACTCACGGACTCGACAGTCGCATTCTTGGATAAATTTGGCAATCTGGATAAAGTGTATTTGGACAACACGAGTGTCTCAGGCACCGCACTCCGATACATTCGTCGCCCGCGGCGACTTCACACTTTATCCGTGTCAAACACCGAAGTTGGTGACGACGCAGGTACGTATCTCAGAGAGATGACTGGCCTAGAAGAACTAGTGGTTGATAATACGCGGATAACCAGTTGCGCACTTTCGGCGATTGGATCACTGCCAAGCCTTCGAAGACTCAGCCTCGCGCGCTGCTCGGTTTCTGATGACGGAATGGCATCCCTCAGTCAACTGAGCGGTTTAGAATATCTTTCGGTCGCGGGAACTGAGATTTCGGATGTTGGACTTGGACATCTGCAATCATTGCACTCACTCACCGAACTTGATCTTAAACGAACGCACGTGTCACCGATGCATCGAGGGGTGTTATCCCAGTTTCCGAAGCTTGCCGTCGTAGATCTAAGCGACAATCCGATCTCGGACGATGACCTACGAGAACTTTCGCAGGTTACGTCCCTTAAATGGCTTGCGCTGAATCGAACTGGACTTTCTGATCACGGAATGCGCGCCCTCGCGACGATCCGAACGCTACAAACGTTGTACATTGACAATACGTCGATTACCTCGGATGCAATAGGAGACGTCCGAGGAATGACGCAGCTCCGACGGCTCCACGCCGTTGGAACGAACGTCGCAGACGAAGAGTGGCTCAAGCTGCTAGATGACCGGTCTGCGCTAGAATGTATTTTCTACGATCCAGCCGAGACGGAAGGTGGAGAGACGGAAGAGGACGGTAAAGTGACACCCACGACCTAGAATTGGTTGCGATCGTCTTCATCCCGAGGCGCTCGCGTAAGGTAAAACCACTTGGCCGTCACGCCGCCGAGGAAGCCGAAGAGCAACGCGAACAGGGCGTGGCCGGTGCGGAGGACGAGACCGGCGTCAGGCCCGGTCCCTCTCACCGCTGTCATCGGCAAACCGGTGGCCGAGTCCCAGATCCTGATGTTACCCCCTCCATTCGCTGCCGTGAGGATTGTGCCGCCGCCAGTCGTCGTGACGATCGGCACTCCAACGTCAACGGCAAACGCCATCGGTGCCCCGGCATGCAGTTTCTCGTGGGCGTAATTCAGGATGCACGTGGTCGGCAGGTATTGCCCCACTCCCGCCTCGAACCAAGGAGCCATCACGAGCAGCAGGTAGCCCCAGCCGCACACGGCCATGCCCGTCCAGAAGGCCCTGGCCTGGCCGAGTCGGAACACGGCGCCGAGAATGGCGGCAAAGAGCAGCGGCACCGTCAGCGCCATGGTCAGGCCCGCCCATAGCGGCGAGGCGAAGCGAATCGCGGCGGTGCCGAAGGCGGTGAACAAGACGGCGCCGAACAGGGCTGTCAGCGAGAAGCGGAAGATGTGGGCGCCGGATGACATGGCATGGCCTCCTGATCGTGTTTTTGGCCGACGTCGTCGTGGGGGCGGCTAGGGGTTCAAAAGGGAAACAAGCTTGGTGGCGGTGATCGAACGATCTCGCACTGAGGTAGGGCCTCCTGGAAGCGGGCGACACCAGCGTCGGTCACAGCGGTATTCTTCAGGCTTAATTGTTTCAATCGAGTTAGCCCCTTGAGATGTGAAAGCCCAGCATTCTTCACGCTCGTACCGTCGAGCAACAACCTCGTTAGGCGATTCAACCTTTGAAGATGGACCAGGCCGCTGTCGGTAATCTGCTTAACACGAAGGACGGGGGCGTCATTTATCACATCAGTCTTGTCGAGGGTCAAAACCTCAAGCTCTGTGAGTGTCTTGAGATGGACGAGACCAGCGTCGGTCACGCTCGTACCGCTGAGGCTTAGCCCTCGCAGATTGCTCAGGCTTTCCAAATGAACCAGGCCAGCGTCTGTCACGTGAGTACGGGAAAGGTCCAACATGTTTAGCTGAGCCAAACCCGAAAGATGAACCAGGCCAGCGTCGGTAATGCTCGTATCGCCAAGACTCAACCACTCAAGCCGATCCAATCCGCGAAGCTGAACCAAACCGGTGTCGGTCACGTTTGTACCTTGAACCATCAACCACTTCAGCCGGTCCATCCCAATGATACGACTCAAGCCAGCGTCGCAACCCAGTGTGCCGCGAAGTTCCACAACAACCACGCTCGAAAAGAAGTCGTCGCCCAGCAATTTCCGGAGCCATGCGGCCCCAGGCGGCTTCTTCTTGCCCGCCTGTTGCCAGTCGTAATGGACCCTCCCAGTCGTCGCAATCTCCGTCACCGCGGACCGCTCCCTGGCCTTGCGATCCAACTTCCATTTGAGCCAGCCACATGGCACGGCAACAACCACAACCAACACAAACAGCATGCGCAGCCGAAACTGAAGCCAGGTTCGCCTGGGCGTCAGAAGTGAAACGAGCTTGGCGGTGGTTCTACCCATGCGACCATCGTACCGCCTGGGGCCGAAAAACGGCAATCGACGTTGGCGGTACCGATCGTCCGTTTGCCGCTATGTCCACGTGGGCCAGCCGTACTCCCGTCGATGAATGCGGTCCGGAACGGCACCTTTGCGTCGTTCATCTTCCAGCGGCGACCGCTTCGTTGCGTAGCTGCTCGGCGGTGAATCGGTTAGAATCTCGCCGGGAACTGTTCTCTCACGGAGGAGAATTGCAACGTGACGACTCTTAGCCAAAACCAAGAAGTGCGTCCCACGGCGGGCTCTTCCGTGCCCAAATGGTGGACCCGATCAAGTTCCGCGGCGTTGGCCGCAATCGTTGTCGCGAACATCCTACTCGATTTCTCGGCTGTTCCGGTGATGGACGGAACGGCAATGACGGGATTGGTGATCGGCCACTTGCTGGCGCAACTGTTTCTGATGGGCCTTTGGCTGGCGTTAGGCGGCCTGCATTTCATTATCAGGTTTGCCGTCGTGACCCTCGTCACGTTGGCAGGAGTGCTTGCGGCATTCAGTGGAGAACTCGAACGTTCATCTAGTGAGCTGTGGGAAATCGTCGTGATCGGCGGAATGATCGTGACGGGCACTAATACCATCGTCGTTCCGTTTCGCTGGTTGCTCGGCTGGCGCATCGACTTTGACAGAGCTTATCACGCCACGCCGAGCTACGGCTCAATGCAGATAGGGCTCATCCACGTGCTCGGCATGACGACTGCCGTCGCACTGCCATTTGGGCTGTTTCATTTCTTCCCCGAGAGCACTAACGGCGAGACGAAGCTCATCCCGCTCACGTTCGGCGCCACTGGGTTGCTTGGCTCATTTCCAGTCGCAATGCTTGTGATGGCGGCGAGGCGGCAGTGGGTATGGGGATTGATCGCAGTGGTGGTGCTTCCATCGGCGAGTTACGTCGAATCCGTGACGATTGGTGAGACTATCGGTGACGGTCGCGCATTGATGTGGTTTGCCAATGCCGGAATCGCGGTAACCATCTTGTTCAATCTGGGTGTGCTCCGGCTAGTGGGACTGCGGTTGTTTTCGGTGAAGGCCCCCGAACCGCCGGCGACGGAAACCGGAATGGATGTCGCCAATCCTCGCCGTTGGACACCCCTCCGTGTGCGACCAGCATTCTTGATCGCCTTCGTAATTTGCGTCGGTATGGTGGCTTTTCGCCCGCGGCTGTGCAGCCAAATCGAGGCATGGTTCGAACGCGAACGAGGCGGAATTCCAAGCCTGTCCATTCTAGGTTCAGCGCCGATCACCAGCGGTAGCGCTTCTGCGGTTCCGCCGCCCTCGACCGAAGGCAAGGTTGTGGCAGCACTGTTCTCGCCGGCGACGGAAAGCGACGCGGAAAGCCATTACATCGTCAGAGTGACCATGAACCAAGGCGATCCGAATGGGAGCGTCGAAAAGGGCACGATTAAGGTCCTGGCCGATCCGAGGGTCATCGTCGTCGAGAATCAGGAGGCGATTTCAAACCTAGGTGGAAAAACCAAAATCGGCGACCAAGACGTTTCCTATGGGCAATATCTGAGGGTTCGCGCGATTCGGATGGGCAAGGACGCCGTAGCCGTCACCGGTGTGATCGAGGTCTCGGCAATCGGCACGCCAGTGCAGAATGTTCTAGAACGTGAAGCCAGGTCCATCTATTTTGCGAGAACTGTCAAACTCGCCGAGACGAATCGCCTTCGCACGGCGAATTGGGCCCAAGGTAGGGTCTGGCTGGAGCTTCGCGTTGATGAGGTAGAACCGATGGCCCCGGCCGAAGTGGCAAAAGAGTGAGACGCCAGGGTGACTCACCTGCCAGAAAACCTTGACGAGCCGGTCCATCAGGTTCCAGAATCGGCGATGGGCCGGTGAATCACCAAGCACCCTGTGCCGTTCCGCGGACCATGCAACGGCGTCGCGGTGAAGAGTGATGCAGCGATCCCGCAGCCAGGCCACATCGCCGGGAAGCAAGTGTCCATCGACAGGCGGCATGCCGATGCGCTCCAATAGGTCCCCACCCACGCCGCCCGGCTCGAAGTCCACGAGCGTGGTAGCCCCAACGTCAAAAGAAAACCCACGCCGCCGGAAGTAGCCGGCGCAGCCACCTGGCTGAAGGGCTTAAAGTTCCGATATCGTACGAAGACTTCACCGGTGCGCCGGAGCCTCGCTTGATCGACCTCAAGCACATCAATGTCGCGAGGGCTCGGACACCTGTCCGGGTCGATCCGTACACCATCGACGTTGAACGTGCAGTTGTGGCAAGAGCACTTGAAAACGCTTTTGGCCGCAATGAATTCGAGCGGGCCACCGGATGGACAAGTCGTGCTAAGGCACGCAACGCCGCCCAAGGCAGTTTTCCGCAGGTAGACGGCGCCGAGCACACCCTTTGGGTATGGGTTCCAGACGTCCCCGCGACCGTCAATAACCTGGAAAAACCTCGGCGTTCCATCGTCGGCCAAGGCGTCAAGCGTGGCCACGCGGATGAAGCCGCCATTGTAGGGCTGACGCAATACAGGGTCGAAAACGACAACCACGCCGGCAGCGACAGGAACAACGCTGGCAACCCCACCCACCAAGATCGCTGTTAGCTTTTTCATGAAGGCACGGCGTTCACCGTCACGCGTTACTGGCAGGTCCCCTCCAGCGGCCTTGTTCAAATGCTGTTTCATTTCCGCATTCTACCACGTCCTTTAGACGTGACCCAACGCATTGGATTACCAAGGCAACCAGTGCCCGAACACAATCCTTGAATCAAACAAGATTGGCTGGTTCGTGCCTTTCGCCGGCGGCTACAATTACCGGAATGCTCTCCACACACGCGATGCTGTTGGCTCTCGCGATCGCCGGCGACCCCACACCGGCCGTCTCTCGCCAGCAGCCGGCCGTCGAGCACGTAATGGTCTACCACGAGCCGGGCCGTTTCGGCGGCTGGCCGGCGAATCATGGTATCTGGTCGTGGGACGACGAGATCCTGGTGGGTTTCAGCGCCGGCTACCATAAGGAACTCGGGCCCACACGACACAACATCGACCACGACAAGCCGGAGGAGCACCTGCTTGCCCGCAGTCTTGATGGCGGCCGGACCTGGGCCATCGAGAACCCCGCCAAGCATGGCGTGCTGATCGGCACGGCCGGGATGCGCCACGGGACCGTTCCACCTGGCTTTGCTGAACCGGAGCCGGTGGATTGCGCTGGCGGCATTGATTTCACTCACGCCGGCTTTGCCATGACCTGCCGGATGGCCGGCACCGACACGGGCGTTTCGCGGTTCTATTATTCCTACGACCGCTGCCATACCTGGAAGGGGCCGTTTCGGTTGCCCCTCTTTGGACAGTCAGGGATTGCCGCGCGCACCGATTACATCGTCAATGGGCCACGGGAGTGCATGCTCTTCCTTACCGCCTCGAAGCGCAACCAGCGTGAGGGACGACCCATTTGCGTTCGCACGGCGGATGGCGGGAAGACGTGGGGATTCGTTTCGTACATCGGGGCTGAACCGGTCGGCTACGCGATCATGCCCTCGACCGCTAGACTATCGCCCGGCCATCTTTTGACCACCGTCCGCCGCTTCGAGGATCAGCCCAAGCGAAACTGGATTGACGCCTGGACTTCGGCCGACGAGGGCCAATCCTGGTCGCTGCTCGACGTGCCCGTTTCTGACACCGGCGAAGGCAACCCACCACACCTGATTCGACTGAACGACGGACGACTTTGCCTGACGTACGGAATCCGTGCCAAACCGTTCGGTGTCTTCGCCCGGCTCAGCGGCGATGCAGGCCAGACCTGGAGCGAGCCAATCACGCTTCGCAACGACGGAGGTGGCCGAGACATCGGTTACCCTCGTAGCGTGCAGCGGAACGATGGAAAAGTGGTGACCGTTTACTACTTCTGGGACGAAGCCACGGGACCAGAACGCTACATCGCCGCGAGTATTTGGGACCCCGACGAGTCGTAGGCTCCGTACAAACCAACGTGCCGATGTCATTATCTTCTTCCCCGAGCACGGCGTGGTTGGTCGTCATCTTGCTGATGCCCGTCGCGCTCCTGAACTCGTCGTCAGCCGGACAAGGATGACTTCGAATTCAATTTCAATTGCACGACGATCTGAAGACCGAGACATCATGTCCGAATACTGGCGCTCCGATGGCCGATCATGTCGTGGTCGATGCACTCCATGGTCCACGATCACTCTCGACCACCAGCACGGCCGGCGGGTACTCACGATGCGAGTCGATGGCCAGGAGCCTGGTCCCACACTCCGCCGCTCTGGTCCTGCCGGTCATGGATCTCGGGGCTCAGGCCGGCCGCCGACAGGGTCTTCGCTGGTGGTCACCTACGGGCTCATATTGGTCGCGGTGATCAGGCTCGCTACGAGGCCCAGGGAAAGGCTGCTGTTGAAGACGGCCTGTGGAAGGAGGCGATCGCAGAAGTGGCGGCAGACGCGAAGCGAGGGCCTCCAGCATTGAACATGCAAGCTCCGTCGATGGTTTTTCGGGGTTGGATGTCCGCTACTGGATATTCAACCAGCGCCGATTGGTGCCGCAAGAGTGCCTCCATGTTGCACTACTTGGTACAATATGGATGTCACACCATGCAACATGCCTCGCGAATCGAAAGGCGGGAGGAATAAGAACTTGCGGCCGTAAACGCCTTGGAGTAAAAGAGATGCACCGAGGGGGTTCTTTAGTTTCAAAATCCAGTGACCGCAAGGTCGTGAGGGTTCAAGTCCCTCCTCCGGTACTCGTTATGGCGCCATACAGTGGATCAGTCCGCGTGGCCGATTTCATCCGCGCCGACGAGCGGACCCACGTCCGCAATCGCCAGCACAGCATTCGCGTGATGACCGGTGAGGGAATGCAAGACGTGGAACAGCGCACGCGTGGGCTGTTCACCGAATACCTCGTCAGCCTCGGCGCCGTGACCCTGGATATGGATGTGTACACCGTTTCCCGCGAGGACATAGAGCGGTTAGTGGGGAAATAAGGGCCCCGCCGCTTTTTTTCGTTTTCCAACGAGCTACAACAAATTGCAATGTAGGCCGTCGATCGACTATTAGATTCGACCGCTGACATCCGCGCACAGTTTAATCACGAGGCGCTTTTCCGCCGCCGGGGAAGTGATGCGATGCACAAGTCGCCTTCATCGCAACCGCCGTCGATGCCTAGCCGGTTCGATCCATATCACCGTTGGCTCGGCATTCCGCCTGGCAAAATCCCTCCATCGCATTATCGACTGCTTGGCCTTGTCGAATTCGAGGATGACGCAGATGTAATCCAAGAGGCGAGCGATCGACAAATGGGTCACGTCAAGCGGCACGCGGGTGGACCGCACTCGGCCGAATCGCAGCAGTTATTGAACGAACTCGCTTCGGCGACATTGACACTGCTCGATCCAGTCAAGAAGCTGCGCTACGACGAATCCCTTCGGCTTTCGAGTTCCGCATTCGCAGAGTCGGCGGCGGAAAAGTCGGCTTCCCAAACGCCCGCCGAACCACCGCCAATCCAACCATCTCCAGCCGCGATTTCCATTTCAACGCCACGTGTCGTCCGCCCACCCGCCCCGCCAACCCGCATTGCGGCACCCTTGCCAGCGTCTTCGCCCCACAAGCCGCCGCCTACATTGATGACCGATCCATCGTCACCATGGCCACCCAACATTGTCGGGCAAGGGGTGCTTTCCACCCCCTCGGCAACCAGCCAAACTCGATGGCCTACCGCACTGACTCGAATTGCCGGCGCGTGGCAGAGATGGAATTCCAATCACCTCTTCCGATTCGTGTTCACGGCGGTCATCGCGTGCTTGATTACAATTATAGGCCTCGCAGTGATTATGACTGTGCTGGACAGTGGAATCGAGACTTCCAACCGTCCTCACATCGGTATCGCCCCGCGCGAGGATGGAGCGGAGCAGCCGGAATCCGGCGACAATCAACCAGGTGGTGCCCCACCTTTGGTCGTCGTCCCGATGTCGCCCCGGGAGGTCGCCAATCTGCAGCGTGCCTGGGCTCAGCACCACGACCTCGAACCGCTCAGGACTACTCCGATGGGAATGAGACTCGTCTTGATTCCGCCCGGAAAGTTCTCCATGGGGACGGCCATCGGAGGTAAGGACAACGAAACGCCGCCTCACGAGGTGACGCTGAGCCGCGTCTATTACCTAGGCGATCGCGAGGTGACGGTTAGGCAGTTCCAGCAATTCATAGACGACGCGGCATATTCATCGGCAGAAAAGCCTGAGCAATGGCGAGGTGTAGATGCGGTACAGCCCCACACCCGATTGCCCCGTGAATTCGGTTAACTGGTTCGACGCGGTCCTGTTTTGCAACTGGTTGAGCACCAAAGAGCGCCGCAAACCGGCATACGCGCGGACGGGCAAGAAGTGGAAATGCATGGACGACGAGAACAAAGAGCGCGAGTGCGATACCTGGCGCTGTAATTTCGGCGTAGACGGCTACCGGCTGCCGACCGAGGCCGAATGGGAATACGCCTGCCGCGCGGGAAGTTCCCGTGAGTTTTGTTTTGGCACTGATGAAACTCGGCTGCCGCAGTATGCCTCGTTTAGTGGGAACTCAAAACACAGGGCTTGGCCGGCCGGCACGAGGCTCCCCAATGCCTGGGGACTGTTTGACATGCACTCGAATGTCTGGGAATGGTGCTGGGACTGGTATGGCAGCTATCTGCCGGGACCTGTACGCGATCCGACCGGCCCTGCCGCCGGGACTGGCCATTTGGCGCGCGGTGGCGCGTGGACCGACGACGCATCCGGCAGTCGGTCAACGCATCGCGGCGCAACGGGTCCATTGGGTCGTTTCGGCAACGGCGGGTTTCGGGTGTGTCGTGGCCTTTAGCCCTGCTGGGTCCACGCGTGCTTCGCTTTGATCTCGCACCAAGGTTGCCGCTATTGATCGTCGGCGATGTGCCCAAGTATGCGCGCGGAAAGGTTCACCCGCAACGACCAGCCAGGATGGTTGATCGGGATGGCGAGAAAAGATGACTCACGACGAATGCCAAGACCGTTGGCTGAAAATCGAGCGGCAGCTTCAGGGGATTGCCACGGCCAATTTGTTTTTAGACTGAACCCGTCATGACCGTCGGAAGTAGTAGCCAAGGCCGCCAATAATACCGCCGATGATCATCAGCAATGAGCCGGCCCCACTGATGGTTGGAAAAATGCCGCTGGTGTTCCCCAAGGCGATCGCCAACCCCGCTAAGAAAAAGATGCAACTGATCAGGTACGAGCGACCGCTTTTCAATCCCATCGAACGCAATTGCCTGCCGTGCTTCCGCTGTAGCGATTCAATCACAACGGTTACCTCACTCACGTCCAAGCCGCGATCGTAAAGGCGCTGTTGAAGTTTTTCAGCGGCAGAGCCAGCGAGAAACAGTGGTTCGATAAGCGCCGCCGCGACCTGGTAAATGACAACCTTCGCCTGTTCCTTGCTGGCTCCCACGCTGGTCAACTGTTCCCGCACGAATGGGAATGCCATTCCTTTGCCGACCAGATCGCGAGCGTGTGCATATTGCTCGTCGGTGGGATCGGAACCGATCGAAAAAGTGAATGGTTCCGGACGTTTCTCATCCAGGTTGGGCGATTGGTAAGGATTGTCGCACGCTTGCGGTTCAAATCGGTCACGGCCGGCAGACATCAGCATTCTCCTGAGACGCAACCTACTCTCCGACAGATCGGGAAGGATTGTCTCGTGCCGTAATGGGCAACGCAAGTCTTTAGCGCTCGCGCAACAGGCGCGTTCCGCTGTCCGCCGGATTGGGGGCTCATCCAGCTTCACGAAGGCCCCGGGCGGGATCCTCCAGCCATCGGCAAGCCTCCGCCAGCCATGACAGCGCTGGGCACCTGCTTTTGCAGTTGGTCATGCACGTAAATCAGCAGGTAGTTCGTCGGCAGATGCTCCTCCACGCCTACCCTGAACCAGGGAGCCAACGCGAGCAGAAGGTAGCCCCAGCCGCAGATCGCCATGCCTGTCCAGAAGGCCTTGGCCTGGCCGAGTCGGAATAAGGCCCCGAGGATTGCGGCAAAGAGCAGCGGCACCGTCAGCGCAATCGTAAGGCCAGCCCAGAGCGGCGTGGCAAACCGAATCGCGGCCGTGCCGAATGCGGCGAACAAGACGGCGCCGAACAGGGCGGTCAGCGAGAAGCGGAAAAAGTGGACGCCGGACGACATGGGATTGCCTCCTTTTCCTGTTTCGACCGACTTCGCGACCTCCTGCGAACACGACGTTCACTCGTCGCCACACGCCTTGCGGCCACCGCGCTCGATGGTCGTTGTCGCTTCATCCGATCCAATTAACGTGCCGGCAATCTCCAGGCAGCGCTCGGCCAATGCTCGCGTTCCGTCGCGCAGTTCCTGACTTCCCTTCACCTGCACAATGTTGCTTTCCATGTCTTCCGCCGACCATCCGCGACTGTGGGCCACGAAAGGAAATTGCGGGAAGACGAAGCCCAATTCACCAAAGAACATCATCATCTGGCCAGCGACGGCCTGGATGTTGTCCTGCCCGCCGGTGATGACAAACCCCGCAACCTTGTTGCGAATCAACACGCGGCCATGCGTGGTGATCTCATTCTGGACGCAGTTCATCCGCTCGACCATCTTGAAGTACAGCGAACTCGGCGCACCCCAGCGGATCGACGTGGCCACCAGTACCACGTCGGCCCAGAAAACGAGCGACTCGTAAACCTCGGTTAACTCGTCCTGGGGGTCCCTTTGCGTGATGCTGCAGGGCCAGGTGCAAGCGCGTGCGCTCTTGGAGTAATAACCCTCGCAATTGGCAAAGGCCAGATCGTTCAGGCGAATCAGCTTCGACTCGGCCCCTTGGCTGGTAGCCTGATCGAGCGCCGCATGCAGCAGGTCTTCGGAAGTTGAGTATCGCGGAAAGGTGCGATTCATGATCGTGGTCGAAATGCCGACGACCCGCGGCGGTCCCGGCTCACGCTTGTGCTCGCGTGTCAGCGGGTGGACTGGATGGGGCGCATGTCGGGGTTGAGTGGCTGGCGTCAGGTTGACGTACAGTTCGCCGTTCTCCTCCTTCAACTCATAACGCGACACCGCGGCAGGGATGCCAGGCCGCGCGTCGCCGGTGAGCCGATGGAACTGCCAGCTATGCCAAGGGCAAACGACAAACCCGTCGTCGGCAAGTTGGCCGCTGCCCAGCGGCCCTCCAACATGCAGGCATCGTCCCGAAATCGCTCCGAACTCGCCGTCGCGGTACGAAAGCGCAAGCGGCAAGCCGCCGATGAGCATCTGCTGCAGGGGCTTCGTCTTCAGATCCTCGATGTCGCCAAGGTGATGCCAATTTGCTTCAGCCATGATTGTGGCTCCCTCTGGGCGATAGCCCCTTCGCCTGTTCCCTGCATTAGGGGTCAACCTAGCACGCCCGCCAAGGGGCAGCAATGAACGTCTGCTGCGATCCTGCCCCCGGGGGATAACTTGCCTTTCGGCGAGAGATTCAGTTATGCTGGAGCGCGGGCCACGTACCGTGGCAAAAAACCTATCGCCAACACCATTCGGCGGCGGGCATTTTGCCGTCCGCCGCTTAAACCATCCGCGATCGAGGGCGAATGATGAATCCGCGACAAGAGTTGTGCCGTTTATGGATGGGATGGGCGGCCGTAGGGCTCGTCGCTCTGCCTGCCGCGTGGTTCATGAACCTGACGGAGGCCACTTTGCGGGCCGACGAGCCGGCCGGAGTTGATAAACCGGTTGAACAGGACGCGGCTGCGGCGACTGCCAGGCGCATCAGCCGGCTGATCGAGCAATTGGGCGACGGCGACTATTTCGTTCGCGAGCGGGCACAGCAAGAGTTGGCCCAGATCGGCTTCGAGGCGTTCGATGCACTGTCCGCCGCCGAGGATCATGACGACGTGGAAGTCGCCGCGCGAGCCAAATACCTGGTGCGGATGATGCGGATCGACTGGACCGCCGACGGTGACCCTGCCGAGGTCAAGGTACTTTTGGCCAATTACCCGTCGGCCAACGAGACGGCACGATTCGGGCTGATCAAACAGCTTGCGGCGCTCCCCGACGACAAAGGGCTCTTGGTGCTCTGCCGCATCGTCCGATTCGAGCGTTCGACACTGGTATCGAAACAAGCGGCCGTCGCCGCGCTTGACCAGAAAACCGACGCGGAAGCCTGGCGAGGTCGCGAGCGGGCGATCCGGGAAGGCATTGGCTCCAGCACTCGAACCAGCGCCGAATGGCTGAAGACTTATCTCGAATCGCGCGCCGATCCGGCGGCGGCCGTCGACGCCTGGCGAAAACGGGCCGAAGCCGAGGAAAGGACACTTGCCGAAGCGCCCCAGCAAACCAACCACGAGGTCGTCGCGGCGCTCTGGCGACAGCAGGCGAGCCTGATGCAGCAACTCGGCCGCCGCGACGACGCCGTGGCGGCCATGCGGCGGGTCGTGGCCCAAGAGCAAGGAGATCCACGAACGCTCACGGAGCTTGTCGACTGGCTGGTCGAACAGCAGGCCTGGAGCGTGATCGACGAGGTCCACCAGCGGTTCGCCGATCAGTTCAAATCGGATCCGCTCTTGATGTATACGTTGGCCCAAGCCAGGCTCGCCCAGGGCGACGAGGTGCGTGCGATGGAGGTCGCCGCCCTCGCGCTGGCGATGAACGACGGCGACCAGCGAGCCCACTACGCTCTCTATTTTCCATTGCAACAGCGGCGTTGGGTGCGCTGGTCAGAGCAGGAGCTGCGCCGGACGATCGAAATCGGCCCGCCGACGAGCGTCTTTACCATCGGCGGCCAATCGATCCTGGCCGAAGTAGCGCACGACCGGGGCGACGAGGGAGAGGCGGCTCAACTGGCGGCAACCGCCGTGCAGTCGATCGAGGCCAACATCAGCTCGGGCCGCGCGGCCGACAATGGCCGGTTGGAACTGAACAGGCTCAAGGCGCGCTTGCATTTCTATCGTGCCTGCCACATCGTTTCACCCGGTGAACAGGCCAAACGAGTCGAGCAACTTCGCGCGGCGGCCGAGCAAGACCCGACCGACGCTGATGTCCTGATCGCACTCTACCGGCTCCCCGACCCCGACCCCGAATTGCGGAAGCAGACCATGGAATGGATCAGCACCGCGGCCACCGAGTTCCGTCGCCGCATCCAGCAAGACCCCGACGAGGAGACGCACTACAATCAGCTCGCCTGGCTCATTGCCAACACCGAAGGCAATTTCCAGGAGGCCCTGAGTTGTTCGCAGAAGTCGCTCGAGCTGCGGCCAAACGATCCGGGCCTGCTCGACACGCTCGGCCGCTGTTACTATGCCTTGGGCGACCTCGAAAACGCTGTCAAGTATCAATCGAAGGCCGTCGAGCTCAACCCGCACTCCGGGTTGATGAACAAGCAACTGGCCCTGTTCCGCGAAGAATTGGCGAAAAAACAGGCGAAGTAGCCATTGGTCATTGGTTCTTTGTCATTGGTTCTTTGTCCCTGAACCCTCACCACTCGCCACTCTTCGGAGGCTCCTAATGCCGAATCCACTTAGTCGCCGCGCGTTCCTGAGGCATTCGGCGGCGGCTGGAGCCGCGTTGGCGGTTTGGAGCGAAGTGCCCGCCCGCGCGGCCGACTCGCCCAACGAGCGCGTCCAGATCGCCGTGATGGGCACGAACAATCGGGGTCGTGACCTGGCTCGTGGGTTCGCATCACACGCGGGCTCGGTGGTGACCATTATCTGCGACGTCGACGAACCGGCTCTAGGCAAAGGGCTGGCCGCGGCGAGCGAAGTGCAAACCTTGACGCCAAAGCCGCTGGACGATTTTCGTCGCGCGCTCGACGATCCGTCGATCGACGCGCTGGCCATCGCCGCCCCGGACCATTGGCACGCACCGGCCACGATCATGGCCTGCGCCGCCGGCAAGCACGTTTACGTCGAGAAGCCCGCCAGCCACAACGGCCGGGAAGGCCAACTCATGCTGGCCGCCACGAGGAAACACCAGCGCGTCGTGCAGCTCGGAACGCAACGGCGCAGCTCGCCGGGGACGATCGAGGCGGTCGGCCGCGTGCGCGCGGGCGAGATCGGCCGCGTGCTGTTCGCTCGCGGTTGGATCGACAGCCAGCGCCCCAGCATTGGCCGTGGCAAGCCGGCGCCGGTGCCTTCACACTTGAACTACGAGCTCTGGCAAGGTCCGGCAACGGAGCGGCCCTATCACGACAACCTGATCCATTACCAATGGCACTGGTTCTGGCACTGGGGGACGGGCGAATTGGGTAACAACGGCATCCATGCGCTCGACGTCTGCCGCTGGGGCTTGGGGGTCGATTATCCCGAGCACGTGGTTTGCGGCGGTGGGCGGTACCACTTCGACGACGATCAGGAAACTCCCGACACGCAGCTCGCAACGTTCCATTTCGGCGACAAGGCAATTCACTGGGAACACCGCACCTGGAATAAGCGGGGCTACGAGGGGGAGAGCTTTGGTATAGCGTTCTATGGCGAACAGGGATCTCTGGTGATCGCAGGCAAGGGTTACAAAATGTTCGACGCAGAAGGTGAGTTGCTGGCCGAAGGGAATTCGAGCTACAACGACGCTGACCATATCGGCGATTTCCTGGCCTGCATTAAGAGCGGCGAGCGTCCCAAGGCGGACATCGAGGAGGGGGTAAAGAGCACGACGCTTTGCCACCTGGGCAACATCGCGTATCGTACCGGCCGCACCGTGAAATTCGACCCGGCCGCACGGCAGATCGTTGGTGACGAGGAGGCGGCGAAGCTCTGGTCGCGCGAGTATCGGCCGGGCTGGGAGCCGCAGGTCTGAAATGCCCATCCGGCTCGCGAACATCCGCTTGAGCGTCGACGAACCGGAACAGGCCCTAGCCGAGCGACTGGCCGGCGCCCTCGACGTGCAGCCCGAAGCGATCGCTCGCTGGCGAATTCTGCGCAAGAGCCTCGATCTGCGCGACAAGGGCCGCGTGCAGTTCGTCTATACCGCCGAAGTCGTCGTGCCCGACGGCGAGAAGGCGCTGGTGGCCCGCGCGGCTTGCCGGCGCGGGGCCGCGACCGTCGAACTGTACCAGGAACCTCCCTTCGAGCTGCCTGAGCCGGGGCAAGAACCGCTTTCGCTGCGTCCCGTCGTCGTCGGCTCCGGCCCCGCCGGCCTGGCGGCGGCCTATTTTCTGGCGGAACAGGGCTATCAGCCTTTGGTCCTCGAGCGCGGCAAGATGGTCCGCGACCGCATTCTTGACATACGCGCCTTCGACGCCGGCGGCCCGCACGACCCGGAAAGCAACTACCTCTTCGGCGAGGGTGGGGCGGGCACGTTCTCCGACGGCAAACTCACGTGCCGAAGCTCCGGACCCGACGTGCGGCGGATACTGGAACTGTTCGCCGAGTGCAAAGGGAAGCCTTCGATTCTATACGACTACCGTCCCCACCTGGGGAGCAACCGGTTGCCGGCCGTCGTGAAAGCGCTAAGGCGAAAGATCGAGGCCCTCGGCGGCGAAATCCGTTTCGAATGCCGCGTCGAAGATCTTGATATGGCCGGTGGGCGGCTGCGTGGCCTGTTGACTTCGTCGGGCCGGCTTGCCGCGACGCTCGCCGTGCTGGCGATCGGGCACAGCGCTCGCGACACTTACGAGATGCTGCACCGCCGAGGCGTGCCTATGGTACCCAAGCCTTTTCAAATCGGCCTCAGGATCGAGCAGCCTCAGGAGCAAGTCAACCGGGTACAGTATGGCCGCCGGCCCCTTGAGGACCAGATCGGCGCCGCCGATTACTCGCTTGTTGCGCGCGGGAAGACCAACCTGTTCAGCTTTTGCATGTGCGCCGGCGGGCAGGTGATCCCCAGTGTCTCGGAGCCAGGACACTTCTCAACCAACGGCATGAGCCTCTCGCGGCGAGCGTCGCCCTTCGCCAATAGCGGGCTGATGGTCACGCTTGAACCCGCACAGTTCGGCTCCACCCATGATCTGGCGGGGATGTTCTTGCAGCGCCGGTACGAAGCGAGGGCATTTGCGGTGGGGCGCGGCGGATATGCCTGTCCGATCCAGTTGGCCGGCGACTTCCTTGCGCGGCGAAAGACGATCGCAACGCCCGCTTCCAGCTACTCGCGTGATCTCATCGTCGCCGACCTGGCCGAGCTTGTGCCGCCGGAAGTCGTCGCCGCGTTACGACACGGCTTACCGCTGTTGGACCGCCGCTGGCAAGGGCGGTTCCTGGCAAACGCCACCTTAGTGGGTCCCGAATCCCGCGGCAGCTCGCCGGTTCGATTTCCTCGCGATCCGGAGTCGCTCGAAAGCACGGCGGTCGGCGGGCTGTATCCCATTGGCGAGGGCGCCGGTTACGCTGGCGGCATTGTCAGCGCGGCGCTCGATGGCCTGCGCGCCGCCAAGGCAATCATGCGGAGGTATCGGCCGCTAGCCATGGCGAGCGGAGGGCGTTAACTCCCTGTTGGTTCAGCTTCGGGCACGGTCGCTCATCCCGAAGTGGGTTCAACCGCATGACTCCGACGGCCTCTGCCGTGGTCTCGAAAAGGGGCCTCCAACTCATGGAAGGCGACAGTGCCGCACTGTTGCGCGGCTTGGTACAATGTACGTAAAGATGTTTAACAACACAGCAACCCTCCTTTCCGGAGTCCCCCGTCGTTGATCGAGCATACTCTGGGACGACTCGCGGCCGGCGAGGACCTCTCGCTTGAGGAAATGTCGGTGGCCGTCGACGGGATCATGCAGGGAACATGGGCCGAAAACCAGATCGCGCTATTCCTGACGAGCCTGCGGGCCAAGGGCGAGACGGTCGACGAGGTGGCCGGCGCGGCGGCGGCCATGCGCCGTCACATGACACCCATCCGCACCCGCCGAGTGGATGTGATCGACACTTGCGGCACCGGCGGCAATTCGTCGAGCACATTCAATATCAGCACCACGGCGGCGCTGGTCACGGCGGCGGCAGGCGTGCCGGTGGCGAAACACGGCAATCGCCGGGTGACCAGCCGTAGCGGCTCGGCCGACGTATTGGCCCAATTGGGAGTCAATATCGCGGCCGAGTTGGACCGGGTGACGGACTGCCTCGATGAATTGGGGATCTGCTTCTGCTTTGCGCCGCTCTGCCACGCCGCCATGCGGCATGTCGGCCCCGTGCGCGCCAAGCTTGGCGTACCCACGGTGTTCAACCTGCTGGGTCCGCTTACGAATCCGGCCGGCGCAAACTATCAACTGTTGGGTGTCGGTCGGCCGGAGTTGCGCCCCTTGCTGGCCGCGGCGTTGGCAAAGCTGAGTGTCCACCGGGCTTTAGTAGTCCACGGCGAGGACGGGTTGGGCGAAATCACGCTCACCGGTCCGACTCGCGTGACCGAGGTCCGCGGCAATACGCTACTTGATTTTGTCTGGACGCCCGGCGACTTCGGTCTTGAACCTTCACCCATCGACGCGATCCGCGTCGACGGACCGGAGCAGAGCGCGGCCATGATCCGGGCGGTCCTGGAAGGCCAGCGCGGTCCGGCGCGCGATATTGTGCTTCTCAATGCCGCGGCCGCGCTTTGGATCGCGGAAAGGGCCGACCAGCCGGCCGCCGCGGCGGCCATAGCGGCACAGGCAATCGACAGTGGTGCCGCGCGCGACTTGCTCGCCCGGCTCGTCGAACGGAGCAACGTCGCGTAGCGGACCGTGGGGTAGGTTTCCAACCTGCCCCACGTTGGAATTCCGGCGAACCTGGCTTCGGCGGCCCGATAGGCCAAACCCAGGGTGAAAGGTATACTGTCGCCTTTGCCGATCGCTTTCGCGGGCAGGTTTTCCACCTGCCGTACCACGTTCCGATTGGCTCCCGTGAAAATCCGCCCCGAATGCCATGCCCACCAACACCGCACAGGTCGAACAACTCCGCTGGGAAAAGCTGCCCGTGCTGGATGACGGCTTCGTTTGCCTGGTCGACGTGATGGGTGACGACCAGGCCATCGTGCAGGCGGCCAGGGTCAGCTATGGCGAGGGGACCCGGCAGGTATCGGACGATCGCGGACTGATCCGCTATCTGTTGCGGCACCGCCACACGACCCCTTTCGAAATGGTCGAGATCAAGTTCCTGGTGCGCGTGCCGATGGACACCTGGCGGCAATGGATTCGGCACCGCACGGCGAACGTGAATGAGTACAGCACTCGCTATTCGCTGGCGATCGACGCCGCCCAGCATACGCACCCCAACGAATGGCGAAGCCAGGCCGTTGGCAACCGACAGGGGAGCGAAGGCGTGTTGCCGGCCGACCTGGGAGAGGACCTTTCCGCCGCCGAGGCCGAACTGCTAGGCAAAGCCCGTGCCGTTTACGAGCGGCGGATCGAGATGGGGGTTGCCCGCGAGCAGGCGCGCAAGGACCTTCCCTTATCGACCTACACGGAGGCCTATTGGAAGGTCGATTTGCACAACCTGCTCCACTTTCTGGCATTGCGTATGGACGACCACGCGCAGTGGGAGATCCGCCAGTACGCCAAGGCGATGGGCGAGGGGATTGTGCGGCCGTTATTTCCGCTGGTTTGGGAAGCGTTCGTCGACTATCGCCTACAGGGCTTGTTTCTCAGCCGGCTCGACCACGAGCTGATCGTCCGACTGATGGCCCGGCTCGCCGAGATCGGCCGCGCGCGCGCCACCGACGACGACTTCACCGCCGTCTTGCCGCCGGAATGGGCCTCGCTCAAGCGTTCGCGCGAGCGCGACGAGTGCCGTGCCAAGCTCGTGCGGTTAGGACTGTTGGCAACCGAAACAAAAGGAGCGATCGGCTCTAAATGTATGTGAACGGCGCGCTATTTGACGTACCACAGGCGTTGCTTACCGTCACGTTCACCGTGCCCGCCATTTGCGGCGGCGAAGTGGCCGTAATCCAACTCGATGAATGGAAAACAACGTTTGTCGCACACTGGCTGCCGAACATGACCTGGGAGCTGGTAGTGAAATTGGTGCCGTGGATATCGACAGGCGTGCCACCTGCCACGGGGCCGTTGTTCGGACTGACCGGCGGATTCAAGGTTGGTTGACATGGACTATACGTGAACGGCACGGAGTTTGATGTGCCGCAATCCGTTACCACTGCGACATTCACCGTGCCCGGCGGATGTGGCGGAGAATAGGCGCTAACTTGGTTCGGCGGGTTGGGCAAAACATTTTGACCCGCGGAGCTGTCGAACAGTACTGCAAGCACGTTGTTGAGGTTGCTACCGTTAATGAATACCTGCGTTCCACCATTTGCGGGGCCACTCGACGGCGCAAGGTTTGGAAGGATCTGAGGGTGGCCGTCGAAATAGTTAAGCTGTATTTGGGCGGTACCAATCGCGTTGCTCACGGCCAATGTAACTTGTCCAGGCGCGTGCTTAGGTGCCATGCATTCGATGACCATATCGTTGAAGATGTTGAACTGAACACTGGCGCCGTCAATTGTGACTAAACTCACGGGCGGATTATTGAAATTCTGGCCGTCGATTTGAAGCGGCGTGTTGCCGCACGACGACACATTCGGCGGAATGATTGAGTTAATTACGGGGGATGGCATGTTGTTCTCCGAGGTTAAACAATGTTGTGGGGACTATGGAGATCGCGACGCTCATTTGAGGCGATCGTCGTTCGGAATGCAAGAAAAAAAATCGGGAACTCTCGACGGTAAAAAACCGCCTCATTTTCCGCTAATGTTCTCCTAACACAACCCGCTCGGGCCGGTTTTTCCAGCCGAACCGCTCGGCGAACTGGCTAGCCGTGAACGCGGCCTGCCCGTCGTCGGTCTCGACCAGGAAAACCAGGGCGTCTTTGACAACGGCCGACGCCAGGTAGTCGCCCTCGGCATGGATCGTAGCACCGTCGCCCTCCAAGAGCGGCACAAGCACCGCCCGCATTCGGCCGGTGGTGGCTTCCCAAAACCGGTAATGGCCGTCGGCGCTGGCCGTCGCCAGTGTCTGGCCGTCGGGCGACCAGGCCACCGTACTAACGAACTGCCGGTGCCCGTGCAGAGCGTGGCGAGGCTTGCCGTCGCCGGCGTCCCAAAGTCGCGCGATCGGCTCGCCGAAATTGCACGTCGCCAAGAGCTTGCCGTCCGGCGACCAGGCCATCGCGGAAATGTGGCCGGCGTCCGGCGCATTCAGCGCGCATTGTCGCGTTTCCGCTTGCCATAATTGGAAGCCTTGGCCGCGTTGGATGCCAATCGCCAACCGCGATCCGAGCGGCGACCAGGCGAAGGCGCCAGCATCGTAGGCGCGGCATTCCAGCACCGCCGGCTCGCCGGGCCGGCCGTCATGCCAAGGATAGAGCGTGACTTCACCTTCCCCGGCAATGGTCGCCAGCCAATGGCCATCGGTCGACCAGGCCGCGGAAAAGGCCAACAGTGGTTGCTCCTCGATGGGAGTAAACGTCTCTTCGCGGCATTCCCACAAACGTAACTGCCCATCCGCCGAAGCGACCACCAGCGTGCCGCCGTCGGGCGACCAGGCGAGCCAGGTCGGCGCTCCACCGGGGTTCGGAAAGCTCGTTACCAACTCGCCCCCACCGGCTCGCCATACGCAGATTTTGCCACCAGGGCCGGCGGAGGCCAGCAGCCTGGCGGCTGGCGACCAGGCCAGCCGCGTGACCGGCCCTTGGTGCGCGTCGCGAGCGGCGAGCAGCTTGCCGGACGACGTTTCCCAGAAGCGCAGCCAACGCCCGCCGGTCGCAACGCGCGTACCGTCGGCCGACCAGGCTACGGCCTGAGTGCCGGCAATCGCCTCGTTGTGCCCGGCCAGGCGGTTGATTCGCCTGCCATCGTCGACTGCCCAGAAAATGATGTCCGCATCGGCGCCGGCGCTGACCAACACGTCATCTTCAGGCGACCAGGCCAGGCCCAGCACCGTACCGCGGTGGGCTTCGAAGCTCTGCCGCGGGTGGCCGGTGGCGGCATCCCACACGGCAACCGTCGCGCCGCCGCCCGTAGCGACCTGGCTTCCGTCACGCGACCAGGCCAACGACGCGGCGCCAAAGCGGTGGACTTCGGCTGAAAGGATTTGCTCGTGATCCGAGGCATCCCAAATGCGCAGCAATCCTTCGTCACCGCAGGCGGCCAGCCGGTCGCCGTTGGGCGACCAGGCCAGGGCCTTGACCGCGCGTGGGGCACCTCCGAAACTGCTCACCGGCTCGTCGGTGTCGATTTGCCAAAGGCGAATGCGGCCATCGGCGCCCGCCGTAGCGACGATATCGCTTTCGGGAGACCAGGCGACCGCATACGCTGGGCCTTCATGGGCCTGCCAGGTCTTGATCGATCGCTCTTCTGTCGTACTCCAAAGTTGCACGTTGCCGTCGTGCGACACCGACGCCAATCGATCGCTTCCGTCGGTGGCCCATGACAATGCCGAAACGGCCAAGCCGATGTGGTCCATTCGACCACGCGCGGCACCGCTGGACGCATCCCACAATCGCACCGTGCCATCGGTGCCGCCCGAGGCCAGCGTGTTGCTGTCGCTCGACCAGGCCAGCGACTGCACCTCGCCCGCGTGTCCGACCAGGCCGCGTGCCAATGTGGCGGCGCCCGGCTTCCATACGCGGATCGTGCCGTCGGCGCCGGCCGTCGCGAGCCAGCGGCCATCGGGCGAATACGTTACTGCGCGGACAGCCCCCTGATGCGTCCGAGTGTCGATGGTCCAGGTCCGCGCGCCGGCCACTTTCGCCGGCCGAGTGACCCAGGCACGTGGTGTCAAGACGGCCGATTCGACGGGCCGTGGTCCGGGCGCGACATCCCGGCCACCGCCTGGCTTGACAGGAGCTACCCGCTCGCCGCGCGGTGGACGCACGGTCACGGCGCCGTCGGCGCCGACTTCGATTTGCGTGCCCGGCGGGGCATCGACGGCGAGCGGCTCACCCTTGCCACGAATGCGAATGATGACTTGCCACAGGACGACGCCAGCGAAGGCCATCGCCAAAACCACCAACACGCGCAATCCCGATGCTGCCATGCGGCGCCGAAGAGTCGCTTTCAAGCGCGTCGCTGGCGGGGGCGTTTCGGCTTCACTGGTCCGCCGGTAATCGGCGGTACTGCCGATGGCCGGTACGGCCGCTTCCGCGTCCGTCTTCGCAACAATCGAGCGCAACAAGCCGTCCAGATCGGCGCCCGCCGCAAAGGGTAACAGCGCATCGGCGACTGCGGTGCAGGTGTCGAATCGTGCGAGCGGATCTTTGGCGAGCATCCTCGCCACGACGGCAACCAGGCCCTGCGGAATGTCGGGACGCAATTCGTCGAGCGCGCGGGCGGGCTCCAGCGCGTGTGCGGCGATCTTTTTGCGCGCTGATTCGAAGCCGCGCCCGCCAAAAGGGGCCTCGCCGGTCAGCAATTTGTAAAGCGTGCATCCCAAACTGTAAACGTCCGAGCGCGCGTCGGCCGCCAGGTGGTCGAGCGCCTGTTCAGGAGCAAGATAGTCGGCCGTGCCGACCACCTGGCCGCTGGCGGTGATTTCATCGCAGTCCGTCGCTTGTAAGCGAGCCAGGCCGAGATCGAGCACCTTCACGACGCCACCCACGGCCAACATCACGTTTGACGGTTTGACGTCACGGTGGACCAGGCCGTGGTCATGTGCGTGTTGCAAGCCGATCGCCGCCTGCCGCGCCAATTCACAGGCCTCAGCAACGCACAGCGGGCCCGCGAACTTGACCAGCTTGGAGAGGTCGATCCCCTCGACGAACTCCATCACGAGGAAATGCGTACCGGCCTCCTCGCCGGCATCGGTGGCTTGAACGATGCGCGGATGATTGAGACGGCCGACCGCTTCCATTTCTCGCTCGAAGCGGGCTACTGCGGTGGCATCGCCAAACCGATCCGGTGACAAGACCTTGACGGCCACCACGCGCTTGAGCCTTGTATGCAGGGCCTTGTAAACCGTACCCATACCCCCGCGCCCAAGCCGCGCAAGCAGCTTGTACTCGCGCAGTTGCGTGGGGATGTTTTCGAAGAACGAATCGTCCGGCGAGGGCCCCGTCGAAGCACGACCCTGCGAGGTTCCCACTTGAGCGTCGCCTGCCGCGGTCCGCGGGGCGCAACCGCCGCGCGCCTCTGGAGTGAAAGGCGCAATCGACGTGGCGATCGTACTGGCATGTGCCGCTAGCGTTTGCAGAACCGACTTACACAGTGGACACCCGAGCACGTGCTGGCCGACCGACTGCGACTCGTCGTCGCTCAAGCCGCCAACGACGTACGCCGACAACTCCTCCTGCGTTGGACAACCGACGAACCGCACCGTTTCGTTCCTCGTTCGCCAGAACGCCCCAACCGATCGACTTGGACGTGGCATCCGTCGCTTGCTCATCGAGCGAACGGCGGAGAAACCTAACACTAGCCTACTGGTTCATTTCGAGAATACAATAAGGAAGCTACCGTTCCTTCATCACCGTTTCGGATCAGCGCCTTATGATCGACGTGTCGCACGACGCCACGACCAACGAATTGTTGGCAATCAACCAGCGGCTGCTGGAGAGTATTTTGGCTGCGGATTGGGCGACGTACGAGGAGCTTTGCGACGTGTCGCTTTCGGCATTCGAACCGGAGGGGCGAGGGCAACGGATCGAAGGCCTGGCCTTCCACCGCTATTACTTCGACCGTGGCGGCGCCACCGGGCCGTGGCACGTGACCATGGCCTCGCCCCAGGTGCGAGTCATGGGCGACGCGGCCGTCGTCAGTTATGTGCGCCTGGTGCAGAAGCTCGATGCGAACGGCTCGCCGATCACGATCGCCACCGAAGAAACGCGCGTCTGGCATCGACGCGACGGGCGCTGGCGACACGTCCATTTTCACCGTTCGGTGCCAACAGCCGTTTAGGGCACCAGTCCAGGGTCTTTCCCTTTTCCAACATGGCGTTGACGCGTAGGATTGCATAGTGTTGGTAAGGATTCTTTTTTCAAGGAGGTTTTGCTGTGCAATGCGCTCCCGCGGGGAGTTTGCTGCTGGTTTTGC